>OERW01000282.1_pt1 | contig 10135 bp, 8 predicted proteins | sample 1540091 | NCBI WGS metagenome assembly OERW01 (sample SAMEA3891889, study PRJEB23780) | metagenome | biome: terrestrial biome; feature: animal house; material: Caecal content | place: Italy | collected 2015-05-05 | reverse complement strand
TGTATTTCTCTTGTTTCCGTGTAGGAAACCCCTGACGTTCGAAATCAGCAAAAGCTGTTGCCCGGGGGGCATTCAACGCCTCAGCGCTATGACGACAGATCATCGCCTCACACTGAGAAAAGAGATCTATATATTGCTGTTCTGCATTCATAATTAAACTCATTCTCCTAATTCCTTCTTAATCCAATCATATCCCTTCTCTTCCAACTCAAGAGCGAGTTCTGGACCGGCAGTCTTTACAATACGTCCTTTGTAAAGAACATGTACAATGTCCGGCTTTATATAGTCCAGCAGACGCTGATAGTGGGTGATGACAATACAACTGGTATCGGGAGTTTTCAGTTTATTTACTCCTTCGGCTACAATACGAAGCGCATCGATATCGAGTCCGGAATCAGTCTCGTCTAAGATACTGAGACGGGGTTCGAGCATAGCCATCTGGAATATCTCGTTCCGTTTCTTTTCTCCGCCCGAAAAACCCTCGTTTACCGAGCGACCGGCCAGTTTATTATCCAACTCCACAATCTCCCGCTTTTCCCGCATAAGTTTCAAGAAATCGGTAGCCGACAGTGGTTCGAGGCCTCTGTACTTGCGTTGCTCGTTCACAGCCGTGCGCATGAAATTAACCATACTCACACCCGGTATCTCCACCGGATATTGAAAACTCAAAAATATACCTTCGTGAGAACGATCCTCGGGTGACAAAGCCAAAAGGTCTTTCCCATAAAACTCGACCGAGCCACGAGTCACCTCATAAGCCGGATTACCGGTCAATACGGCGGAAAGCGTACTTTTCCCCGAACCGTTAGGCCCCATAATCGCATGCACCTCGCCCGGTTTCACTTCGAGGTTTATACCTTTCAATATCTCTTTGCCATTTATGCTGGCATGTAAATCTTCAATCTTCAACATAGATATTTCGTTTTATTCTTTTCTTTATTTATTCCCTGCCGTTACCGCAACTACTTGTCCCGCCACGACATATACACCACAAGGCAAATAGTCGGTATTCAAGCCCTCAACTACATTCATTATCTTCACTATTTGTCCCGTCACTTTGTAAACAGACAACTGCATCGACCGATCGCTTTGTACGAACAAACGTCCGTTTGCAGCGTACACTCGACCCACCGAATGATCTGCCGGCGAATCCACTCCATCGACAATACGGTCGATATGCACCGGATAGCCGTCGTTTTCCCCGGGAAAATATTCCCAATTCCGGCATACGGCATCGCCTTTCACCGCATTGTTCAAGGCATCCAAAAAACCGCTCCCGGCAGACTGCATCTCTGCTGTGCTATACGCAATACCGTTCTCGCCGACTTCTGTACCCTCCACAACAGCATCGCTGTTATAATAGCAAGAATGCACATTCGATTCACTCAACCGGCACACCTTGACACTAGCGACATCGCTGTATACATCACCCGTCGAATAACTATTCCACAATAACTTATAAGCCTTTCCCACCAAGCCTCCGACGCTTCCCTGTGAAGAACCTTCCACATCTATATGTGCGTCGATTAAAGAGATATTTCCTCGATTATAGCTATTGTACACCGGTTCTTCACAATATCCGACCAGTCCACCTGCATAAATAGCATTCCAACGGGACGAAGAGCGGGGAGCCGAACTTTCGATTTTCAAACCTCCACGATTCCAGCAATCTACAACCGGGCAATCTGTATTCTGACCCATCACTCCCCCGACCGATAACATCGAACCATTCGATTTAACCTCGATCTCACCTTCGTTTCCACAGGTGTACAACGAATCGGTTTGCGAACTATTATAAAAGGAATAAGAGCAAACGCCTCCTACCTGTACTTCAAAACCATCGCTTTCACAAATCACGGAGTCCCTATTGAAACTGTACGTTATACCCATGCTCGCCGAGGAAACCCCGCCGACATAAGCACTCCCTTCACGGGCATTCACCTTAACGACCGAATGGTTCTCGCAACTGTCTATACGAAATGTATAATTGCTCGAAAGTCCTCCCACAAATATATCACCTTTGGCATTCGAAACCGAGATGTTCCCTTCGTTGACACTCGAAATAAGACTACCGCCTTTCTCATAAACACTCCGACTACGTCCGACCAAGCCTGACACCCATACATCGGTAAGATCGCTATGCTCACCTATATCCACTATTATTTCCCCATCGTTGGAACAATGGTCTATCGTCGCTCCATCGGCATGGGCGACCAATCCGCTCACAGAACATACCATCTCATGAGAATCGGTCTTTTGAAGCCACGGAGTAAATACGACATCGGCTCGATTGACACAATGAGAAAAACGCACATCGCCAATCGCCGATGCAGCTATCGTCCCTATCTGGAACTCCAAATCTCCGAAAAAGAAATCGTACTCTTTGGCACATGCTATCCGACAAGTTTCGTCCAACTCCAAGTTTCTTATCTCGGAAGTTCCACGAACCGATCCAAACAAACCGGACAAAACATAGAAATAATCGTCGGAATAACCGCCCCCACCCATATGCGGCACTATCGTCAATCCGCTGATCTTATGACCGTCACCATCGAATACACCTCTAAAATAATTTTTAATGGAAGGAGTTTCCCATATATGAGCCGACATATCCATATCGGCCGCCAATCGAACGGTCTTGTTCGGATAATTCCACAGCGACCTTGTCATATATTCACCAAAAGCAGCGAACTCCTCGGGCGTGGAAATAATCATCACATCGTTATCGAAATTCTTGTCAAGCCATTCTTCATCGTAATTCCCTTCATCGAACCACGAGCCCTCTTGCGCCGAAACAGGAAAAACCTCCACAGCCAAAACACTCAATAACACAATGAGAAAAAAACGATACGCAATCCTTTTCATATCATTCTACTATTTTCCTTAACCTACCGAACCTTCCAACGAGATCTGCAATAGCTTTTGCGCTTCAACGGCAAACTCCATAGGCAGTTTATTCATCACCTCTTTGGCATATCCGTTCACGATAAGACCCACGGCATCCTCGGTAGGGATTCCACGCTGGTTACAATAGAATATTTGGTCTTCATTGATTTTCGAAGTAGTCGCTTCATGCTCTACCACGGCCGAATCATTCAGAATCTCCATATACGGGAAAGTATGTGCCCCGCAATCGGAACTCAACAACAAACTGTCACACTGGGTAAAGTTCCTTGCATTCTCGGCACTCGGCAACACTTTCACGAGTCCTCGATAGCTATTCTGGCTACGACCCGCCGAAATACCCTTCGATACGATCGTACTGCGGGTGTTTTTCCCGATATGTATCATCTTCGTTCCTGTGTCGGCTTGTTGATAATTATTGGTAACAGCCACCGAATAAAACTCCCCGACCGAATGATCGCCCGCCAGCACACAACTGGGATATTTCCAAGTAATGGCCGACCCCGTCTCCACCTGCGTCCAAGAGAGCTTAGAGTGATCGCCTTTGCACATGCCTCGCTTCGTCACGAAATTATAGATACCGCCTTTCCCGTCCTTATCGCCCGGATACCAATTCTGCACGGTCGAATATTTCACTTCGGCACGATCATGCACTACAATTTCCACGATAGCTGCGTGCAATTGATTCTCATCACGCATAGGAGCCGTACAACCTTCGAGATAGCTCACATAGCTGTCGTCATCGGCAACAATCAATGTTCGTTCGAACTGTCCCGTATTAGCGGCGTTGATACGGAAATAGGTAGATAATTCCATAGGACACCGGACTCCTTTGGGAATATAAACGAACGAGCCGTCACTGAATACGGCCGAGTTAAGCGCTGCAAAAAAATTGTCCCGATACGAAACGACCGAGCCTAAATAACGTTTCACCAAATCGGGATAATCTTTCACCGCCTCGCTGAACGAGCAGAAAATCACACCCAATTCGGCCAGTTTTTCCCGGAAAGTCGTCCGTACCGACACACTATCCATCACCGCATCGACCGCTATACCCGACAGTTTCATCTGTTCTTCGAGCGAAATTCCCAGCTTGTCGAATGTCTTGCGTAGCTCAGGGTCCACTTCATCGAGGCTTTTCGGAGCCTCTTTGGTCTTGGGAGCAGCATAATAACTGATAGCCTGATAATCTATATCGGGAATATTCAAATGAGCCCAATGCGGCATTTCGAGCGTTTTCCAGTAAGCGTATGCTTTCAGACGGAATTCAAGTAACCATTCCGGCTCCTTTTTCTTCTCCGAAATATGGCGGATAATATCCTCGTTCAATCCGGTAGGAATAATATCTGTCTCTATATCGGTTACAAATCCGTATTTATAATCGTTAGTAGTAACGTCGTTTAATATTTCATTCGAATTATCCTGTTTGATTTTTAATCTGCTTTACAATTTTCACAACAGAGATACGGCTCGTTGCATATCGAATAAGGTATAAACAATCCCCTCGTCGGTTTGGTTTCCGAAACGAACTGCTCTTGTGCCATCGAAAAGAGCAACGGAGCTACACGCAATGTATATCCATAGAACTGTGACGAAGCCGTCTCTTTTTCCGGAATTAGTTTACCCTTAGGATCGATAATATGGACGAGATTAAGCACTATACTCAATATGACCAAATATTTGACGGCGCCGAACAAAGCCCCGGCCAATCTATCGAGCCACCCCAATGCCACATGATGCGTAATGTGATGTATCAGCCTCATCAGTTGAACGCATATAATGTAAACAATAAGGAACAATAACGAATATGCGATAACCCGGCTCACACCCTCAGGCAAATCAAACATCTCCCTCAACAATGCAGAGAACGAACCTCCGAAAAATCGGGCGACGACTATACCTGCGATAAACCCGCCCAACGAACCTACTTGACGGATAACCCCTTTGATGAGTCCGTACAGAAAACCTATAACGGCGATCAATAGGATAGTAAAATCAACATAATTCATCTCTCACACTCCCGATTCTTAACCCTGCAAAATTACTTTTTTATTTTGAATACTCCGTATTTCCGCCTTATTATCCGTCAAAGGCGATAACAAAGGCCGCCCCGTACCTACGAGGCAGCCTCTCTATTCCCGAAAAACGTTTCTTTCTTAAAGCGTCTTTTTCACTTCTACCTCTTCATAAGCCTCTACGAGATCGCCTATCTTAACATCGTTGTAGTTCGTGATGTTCAATCCGCACTCAAATCCCGTAGTCACCTCTTTAACATCGTCTTTGAAGCGTTTCAGAGAACCTAAATCTCCGCTATAAATCACGATACCGTCTCGTATCAAACGTATCTTGCTCGACCGTTTCAGCTTACCTTCCTTCACGATACAGCCGGCAACCGTACCAACTTTCGTGATATGATAAGTTTCCAAAACCTCGGCCGTACCCAATATCTCCTCTTTGATTTCGGGAGACAACATACCTTCCATAGCCGATTTAACCTCCTCGATAGCATCGTAGATGATCGAATAGAGACGTATATCGACTCCTTCTTTCTCGGCCAATCGGCGAGCAGCCACGGAGGGTCTCACTTGGAATCCGATGATAATAGCATTGGATGCGGCGGCCAACGTAATATCCGATTCGGATATTTGTCCTACGGCCTTATGCAATACGTTGATTTGTATTTCGGGGGTGGATAGTTTGATAAGCGAATCGCTCAAAGCCTCTACCGATCCGTCCACATCGCCCTTCACAACCAAATTCAACTCTTGGAAATTGCCGACAGCTATACGACGACCTATATCGTCGAGGGTCAATAACTTGTGAGTACGCAAGCCCAATTCACGTTGCAATTGCTCGCGTTTATTGGCAATCTCGCGTGCCTCTTGCTCTGTATCCATCACATGGAACACATCACCTGCCTGAGGAGCACCGTTCAAACCGAGAATCTGAACGGGAGCCGACGGACCGGCAACTTCGATACGGGCATTTCTTTCGTTGAACATAGCTTTTACCTTTCCGTGATTGGTTCCCGCCAACACGACATCGCCTTTATGCAAAGTCCCATTTTGCACCAATACGGTAGCAACATATCCACGCCCTTTATCCAAAGTGGACTCGATAATCGAACCGGTAGCCCTCCGGTTGGGATTCGCTTTTAAGTCGAGCAATTCGGCCTCCAACAAAACCTTTTCCATCAATTCATGTACTCCGGTTCCTGTTTTAGCCGAAATCTCCTGCGACTGATATTTACCGCCCCAATCTTCTACGAGGTAGTTCATATTAGCCAACTCCTCTTTAATCTTGTCAGGATTGGCATTCGGCTTGTCAATCTTATTGATAGCGAACACAATGGGAACACCGGCTGCCGAAGCATGATTGATGGCCTCGACAGTTTGGGGCATTACATTGTCATCGGCAGCGACGATAATAATGGCGATATCAGTCATCTGGGCTCCGCGGGCACGCATAGCCGTAAATGCCTCGTGACCCGGAGTATCGAGGAAAGTGATACGACGTCCATCTTCCAATTTCACATTATATGCACCGATATGCTGAGTGATACCTCCGGCTTCCCCGGCAATCACATTCGAATTGCGAATATAGTCGAGTAATGAAGTTTTACCATGATCCACGTGTCCCATCACGGTCACGACAGGAGGACGAGATGTCAAATCTTCTTCCCTATCCTCTTCTTCATGAATAGCCTCGACCACCTCGGCACTTACATATTCGGTCTTAAAACCGAATTCTTCCGCAACGATATTGATCGTCTCGGCATCGAGACGCTGATTGATCGACACCATCATGCCGATACTCATACAGGTAGCGATAACCTCGTTCACCTGAACATTCATCATCGAAGCCAAATCGTTTGCCGTAACAAACTCCGTCAGCTTCAACACTTTACTTTCAGCTTCCTCCATTTCGGCGAGCTCACGTTCGCGATTCGAGAAAGCCTCGCGTTTTTCTTTACGCCATTTGGCCGATTTCTTCTGTCCTTTTGTATTATTGGTAAGGCGAGCCAATGTCTCTTTTATCTGCTTTTGTACATCTTCTTCGCTCACCTCGGCCTTTATAGGACGTTGTTTTTGTTTATTCGGTCTATTTCCTCCGTTATTTTTACCATTTCCTCCACGGGAGGGTTGTCCACCCATCGATGAAATGCTTTTCGATATATCTACCTTTTCTTTACTGATTCGTTGACGCTTCCTACGTTCACCACCTTGCTGATTAGCATCGTCGCCACCGGCAGCCTTGTGTGATTCTTGTCTCTGTTTCTCTTTACTCTCCCGTTCTTTACGTTTTTCCTCTTTCGTCTTTTTCTTCGGACGAGTCTGTTGATTCAACGCATCGAGATCTATTTTACCGACGACATTGATATTCGAGGTAAACGCCGGACGATTAATGGTAAACACCTCGTCTTCATGGGATTCCTCAACTCCCTTTTCTTCTTTAACTTCTTGCTCGACAACCGCCTCTTTTACTTTCGGTTCAACTATTTGAGGTTCAGGTTTCGATTGAGAGACAACCTCTTGTTTAGGTTCGGCGACCGGCTTATTCTCTTCTTCGGCAGGCTTCACTTCTTCACGGGCCGACACCGCCGATTCTGGTTTTTCCTCTTTCGTTTTCACTTCGGCCTTGTTCTCCTCCGATTTAACCGGCTCTTTTTTCTCTACCGGACTTTCCTTTTTATGTTCGGACGACTTCGGACGATTCAACGCGTCGAGATCTATTTGACCGACCACTTTCGGGCGTTGTGTCTCGGGAATAATTGTTTTCAGCTCCTTCGGTTCTTCCTTTATTGCCGATGAAGAATTCCCCTCCTCCGATTCGGTAGCCGATGTCGCCTTGCTCTTTTCCTTATGACGTTCAAGACTAATGCTCTCCGATTCGAGTTTCAAATTTTTGTCCTTACTGAACTCCTTGACAAGCAGTGCATACTGTTCGTCGGTTATCTTGGTGTTAGGGTTAGCTTCAACCGTAAAACCTTTCTTTTGAAGAAATTCGACCGCCGTCTGAATTCCTACATTCAAGTCTCTTGCTACTTTATTTAACCTTATCGACATACTCAGTTTTAGTTTATAAATAATGGAAGAATTAAAGATGCCTCCGAAAAGGCACAAAGACCGCATTGTATCGGTCCCGAAAACGAATTACTCTTCAAACTCCGCTTTCAAAATAGCGAGAACTTCGTCCACGGTGTTCTCTTCGAGGTCGGCTTTCTCGATCAATGTTTCACGAGGCAACGCAAGCACACTCTTCGCAGTGGCGCATCCGATACCTTTCAAGGCCTCAATCACCCAGTCGTCGATTTCGTCGCTGAATTCGTCGAGGTAAATGTCCTCCTCTTCTTCCTCGTCTATATCTCTGTAAACATCAATATTGTAACCCGTAAGCATGCAAGCCAACTTAATATTCAAGCCGCCTTTACCGATAGCCAACGAGACCTCCTCGGGTTTAAGAAATACTTCTGCTTTCTTCTCCTCTTCATTCAACCGAATCGAAGAAATCTTAGCCGGACTCAAAGCGCGTTGTATAAACAGTGATGGATTAGCCGTGTAATTAATGACATCGATATTTTCATTGCGCAATTCCCGAACAATACCATGTATACGCGAACCTTTCACACCCACGCAAGCTCCTACCGGATCGATACGATCGTCATACGATTCAACGGCAATTTTAGCACGCTCTCCCGGAATACGGGCAATCGCCCTTATCAAAATCAAACCATCGTGAATTTCGGGCACTTCGAGCTCGAAAGACGGCGAAGAAATTCATTGGACGTGCGGGATACCAAAATTTTAGGATTATTGTTCTTGTTATCGACTTCCAACACGACAGCCCGTACGGTCTCACCTTTCCGGTAAAAATCCGAAGGTATCTGTTCGGCTTTCGGCAGCAACAACTCATTACCGTCGTCATCGATCAACAACATCTCCTTTTTCCAAATCTGGTAAACTTCGGCACTTACCAACTCGCCTATTTTATCTTTATATCTATTGTAAATGGCATCTTTTTGCAAATCGAGAATCTTCGAAGCCAGCGTTTGGCGCAAGTTCAAGATAGCTCGACGACCGAATTTCTCGAAATGCACCTCGTCGGTCATCTCCTCGCCGACCTCGAAATCGGGGTCGGTTTTCCGAGCCTCCGACAAAGAAACCTGCAAATTACTGTCGGTCACCGCTCCGTCTTCCACAATCTCACGGTTACGCCATATTTCGAAATCCCCCTTCGTCGGATTCACGATTATATCGAAGTTTTCATCGGTCCCGAACATCTTTGCCAATACGTTGCGGAAAGATTCTTCCAGCACACTAATCATCGTAGTTATTTCGATGTTCTTCAACTCTTTGAACTCTGCAAAGGTATCGACCATGCTAACGGGTTCCTCTTTTTTTGCCATATTATTTAAATCTGATTAGATATTTTGTATATTTTACTTCATCATATCCAAAAGCGAGGTCTTCCTCGACCTCCACTTTTCGTTTACTGGTTTCGCTCTTTACTTTCTTGGTTATCGTCACGACAAATTTCTCCGAATCGGCACTTTTCAATATCCCCGAAAGTTTCATGCCGTTTTTGGTCAACAATTCCACTTCCTTGCCTATATTTTTCTTGTACTGCCCGAGGACTTTGAACGGAGAGGTAATCCCTGCCGACCCAACCTCCAATTCATAATCTTCGACATCTCGGTCGAGCTTCGATTCCAAAAAACGATGTAACGCCACGCAGCGATCTATATCCACACCCTCTTCGTTATCTATTTCCACGACAATCACATTATCGGGTTTTACTTGTACATCGACTACGAAACAGTCGCTTCCGGTCAACCCTTCTTCAACAAATGCCTCTATTTCTTTTTTATCTATCATAACGACTCTATGCAAAGAAAAAAACGAGGGGACATCATTGCCCCCTCTTCCATTCCAACCGCCACAAAGATAGCACAATATTATATAATACGCAACTCCACAGATTCCCTACGAACCAAAATAGGATAATTCGCACCTAAAATTTAAATATTTTTCAACAAATATATTCTTATTTAATATAATAAAAATGCGAAAGAACACAATTGTTTCCGCAACAAAAGTTCTCTGCCCCCACAATAACGATTACACAAAGCATGAAATAATGGACTGTGATCCATATATTTTAGATGAGCGAGCTCATGGCAAATAACATAATCGATCAACTCTTCGGGTAGGTACATCAAATAAAACGACAA
>OERW01000281.1_pt1 | contig 10171 bp, 10 predicted proteins | sample 1540091 | NCBI WGS metagenome assembly OERW01 (sample SAMEA3891889, study PRJEB23780) | metagenome | biome: terrestrial biome; feature: animal house; material: Caecal content | place: Italy | collected 2015-05-05 | reverse complement strand
GCATCTGCGGCGACCTGTTCAAGGTTGTTCCGATGATGATCGACGCCATCAAGGCGGCTAAGGAATCCAAGTAATTCCGTAACACAGTTCCATCCCACTGATCCCTCGGGCGGCGCTGATTGTACCTCCTATTCTCCATTGCGGGCCGGAGCATCCCGCAATGTGACGTCCGCTGAAAGCCACAGCGGTCCCGGCGTCGTTCTCCTTCCCGTTCAGTGTGGAATTTCCCATAAAAAGCCGCAGGGCACTGCACCCTGCGGCTTTTCCCTGTCTTTATCCGGATACAAAAAGCCGGCAGCGTTCGCTGCCGGCTTTTCTCATTTATACTTACTCGCCCATCACCTGAAAGACGATATCACGCGTACGGTCGCGCGTGTCGCACTCTACAAGTGTCAGGTTCTGCCACGGACCGAGCGTAATCTCGCCCTCGACAAACGGGATGACGATGAACGGGCTGAGCAGCGCCGCCTTGATGTGCGACGAGCCGTTATCATCATGCCATGTGTCGTGGTGGTGATAATGGATCACGCGGCCGGTTTCGTCCGTATAGGGCGAAAAGACGTCCATCGCGGCCTTGAGATCGTGATGCACCATGCCCGGCTCGAACTCGAGCGTGGTAAGCCCCGCGACGCCGCCGGTCGTAAAGCCAGTGATAATGCCCGACTTCATGCCGGTGTTGCGGCAGGCGTTGCGCACCGCCGCGCGGAAATCATCGCTGACATCAATCATGCCCATATGGGCGCGGGTGCGGTAGGTTTTGGTTTCGGTATAAACTGCCATGGGTAAAACGCTCCTTTACAGGCATTGCAGATATTGTCCATACAGGGTCTTGTCCAAATCAGACGCATGCCGCATCAGCGTCTGACGGCTGATATAGCCGCGCTGGTAGGCGATCTCCTCCAAGCAGGCGATATAGCGGCCGGTTTCATCCTGCACTTGCTTGACCGCCTGCGCAGAATCGAGCAGATTTTCCGCCGTACCGGCATCCAGCCAGACGAAATCCTTGTCCAGTTTGACCACATGCAGCTGTTCGCGGCGCAGGTATTCCAAATTCACATCTGTGATCTCCAGCTCGCCGCGCGCGGAAGGCTTGAGATTGTGGGCGATCTCCATGACCGAATTATCATAGAAATACAGGCCGGGCACGATATAGTTGGACTTCGGATAGCGCGGCTTTTCCTCGATCGACACCGCGCGGCCCTGTGCATCAAACTCGACCACGCCGAACGCACGCGGGTCCTCCACATAGTAGCCGAACACGCAGGCACCCTGCTTCAGCGCCAGCGCCTGCTCCAGATAGTTCGGGAAATCCGGTGAATAGAAAATATTATCGCCCAGCACCAGACATACATCATCCGAGCCTATAAACTGCTCGCCGATCAGCAGCGCATCCGCAATGCCGCGCGCGACCTCCTGCACCTCATAGGTGATATTGACGCCCAAGCGTCCGCCAGAACCAAGCAGCCGGTAAAACGGACCTTCCTCTCCGGGCGGGATGATAATCAGGATATCGCGGATACCGGCCTGCAGCAGCACGGCCAGCGGATAGTAGATCATAGGCTTGTCATACACCGGCAATAGCGGCTTACAGATCGGCCGCGTCATCGGATACAGGCGGGAGCCTTTGCCTGCGGCAAGAATGATTCCTTTCATAAGCGGATTCCTCTATCTCTGTTTTATATTGCGGAATTATTATAGCATATCCGCCGCGCATTTTCTACACCAAAATGGCAAACATCCGTTGGACATTGCGTCCGGTTGGCGCAATATCACCGCTGCCCATACAGCCCGCTGCAAGCGTTTTCGTCCATCCCGCACCTCCCCTATCCCATGTCTACTGCAAAAACGCCCATACAGACACATCCGCGCCAAAATTGCCAGTTTTACACGCGTTTTTCGCGCGAATTTTGATGATAACATGGGTGGAAAACCCACCAAAAAGCGGGTATAATACTATCTGTACGAAAATCACCCGCAGATGGAGGAATAGATATGATTCGGAACGATTTGCGCAACATTGCCATCATCGCGCACGTCGACCACGGCAAGACCACGCTGGTCGACCAGATGCTCAAGCAAGCAGGCGCTTTCCGCGAAAACCAGGTGGTTGAGGAACGCGTCATGGACTCGGGCGATATCGAACGCGAGCGCGGTATTACGATCCTCGCGAAAAACACTTCGGTACATTATAAGGGCGTCAAGATCAACATTGTCGACACCCCGGGCCACGCGGACTTTTCCGGCGAGGTCGAGCGTATCCTCAAGATGGTGGACGGCGTTGTCCTGCTGGTCGACGCGGCCGAGGGTCCGATGCCTCAGACCCGTTTCGTCCTGCAGAAGGCGCTCGAATTCGGCCACAAGATCATCATTGCGATCAACAAGATCGACCGTCCGGACGCGCGTCTGGGCGAGATCGGCGACGAGGTGCTCGAGCTGCTTTTGAACCTCGACGCTTCCGACGAGCAGCTGGACAGCCCGATCGTTTACTGCTCCGGCCGCGCGGGCACCGCGTCCATGTCTCCGAACACCGAGGGCACTGACCTGACCCCGCTGTTTGAGCAGATTCTGGAGCATATCCCGGCACCGCAGGTCGACACCGAAGGCCCGACGCAGATGCTCGTTTCCTCCATTGACTATAATGAATACGTCGGCCGCATCGGCATCGGCCGCATCGAGCGCGGCTCGATGAAGGTCGGCCAGCAGGTCACGGTCTGCGACTACCACGGCACGACCCAGCCGTACAACGCCAAGGTTGTAACCCTGTACACCATTGAAGAGCTGGAGCGCAAGCCGGTCGACGAAGCGAAGGCGGGCGAGATCGTCTGCTTCTCGGGCATCGAGAACGTCACGATCGGCGAGACGCTGTGCGACCCCGAACACGTCGAGGCGCTGCCCTTCGTCAAGATCTCCGAGCCGACGGTCGAGATGACCTTCTCGGTCAACGATTCGCCGTTTGCGGGCAAGGAAGGCAAGTTCGTCACCTCGCGCCACCTGCGCGAGCGCCTGTTCCGCGAGCTTTTGAAGGACGTATCGCTGCGCGTCAACGAGACCGACACGACCGACGCGTTCCGCGTCTGCGGCCGCGGCGAGATGCACCTGTCCATCCTGATCGAGAACCTGCGCCGCGAGGGCTATGAGTTCCAGGTCGGCGCGCCCAAGGCGCTGTTCCGCGAGATCGACGGCAAGACCTGCGAACCGGTCGAGCGCATGATCGCCGACGTGCCGCAGGACGCTGTCGGCGCGATCATGGAAAAGATGGGCAGCCGCAAGGGCGAGCTGGTTTCGATGAACCCCAAGGGCGCAGACCGTATGCGTCTCGAGTTCCTGATCCCGGCGCGCGGCCTGTTCGGCTACCGCACCGAGTTCCTGACCGACACCAAGGGCGAGGGCGTGCTGTCCTCGGTATTCCACAGCTATCAGCCGTATAAGGGCGACATTTCCAAGCGCACCACCGGTTCGCTGATCGCTTTCGAGACCGGCGAAGCCGTCGGCTACGGCCTGTTCAACGCGCAGGAGCGCGGCCCGCTGTTCATTGGGCCGGGCACGCAGGTGTACGAGGGCATGGTCATCGGCGAGAACCCGCGCGGTGACGATATGGCGGTCAACGTCTGCAAGAAAAAGCAGCTGACCAACATGCGTGCCTCGGGTTCGGACGACGCGCTGCGCCTGATCCCGCCGCGCCAGATGTCGATCGAGGCCGCGCTCGAGTTCATCTCGGACGACGAACTGCTCGAGATCACGCCCAAGAGCGTGCGCATCCGCAAAAAGATCCTGTCCAACACCGAGCGTCTGAAAAAGGTCAAGGGCGGCAAAAAGTAAGCTATTTTTCATGATATAAAGGAGATTTCACTATGTCTGTCAAAGAAATTCTGCACACCGAACTCGCTCCCGCGGCTGTCGGCCCGTACTCGCAGGCCGTTGCCGCGAACAATATGATCTTCACCTCCGGCCAGATCCCGATCAACCCCAAGACCGGTAAGATCGAAGCGACTACCATCGAAGAGCAGACCGAACAGGTCATGCAGAACCTGCACTGCGTGCTGGCCGAGGGCGGCGTGGCGTTCGACCGTGTCATCAAGACCACCTGCTTCCTCGCTGACATGAACGACTTCGCGGCGTTCAACGGCGTTTACGGCAAGTACTTCCCCGAAGGCGCACCGGCGCGCTCCTGCGTACAGGTTGCGGCGCTGCCGATGGGCGCAAAGGTCGAGGTCGAGGTTATCGCGGTCCAGGGCTGATGGATACCGTCAAACCCGGACGCTACCGCCACTTCAAGGGCAACGAGTACGAGGTGCTCGGCATGGCACGCCACTCGGAAACGCTCGAACCCATGGTTGTTTACCGCGCACTTTACGGCGAGGGCGGCCTGTGGGTACGTCCTGCTGCGATGTGGAACGAAACCGTGCAGCGGGATGGCTACTGCGGCCCGCGTTTCCAGTATATCGGTGAATAAAAAAGAGGACGGAAATTTCCGTCCTCTTTTCTGTTATGCCTCCTCGCGCGCCTTAACCGCCTGCAAATACTGCCACAGCAGCCAGAGGATAATCGCCGCCACGATAATCTGCACCACAACCGACATAAAGGGAGAAAACACTCCCATAATGGTGGCAACAATGCCGCCGATCAGGGAAAGCCAGAAGCACCAGCGGATGCGTCCCAGCGGATAGTCATAGCCGCGGGGGGTAATCAACTCATCCAAAGCGAAAAAGAAATAGTAATCCGCTACCATCATGACAATCAGCCCCGCCAGCGTGACAAACAACAGCAGAACGCTAAGCACCGAACCAAGCGCCAGCAGCGTCATCAGCAAGCCGCCAAAAGTCAGCGCAAGACTGATCAGCATGGTGCGCCATGCGCGTCCCATGCCGTCCGATACCTCACGCATTGCATATAGCTCATAAAGCTGCACTACCCCGGCTACAAGCCATATAATCGAGGCAATAATGTGTTCAAACGGCAGCAGCACCAAAGCAATCAGCTGCATCAGCCAGTAAACCCACAGGTTGTGATAGATCGGTCGCTGTATGCCTTCAAAATTTTCGACTTGTTCTTCATTGTCCAAACTGATACTCATATCTTCCTCAATGATCGGCAGCTTAAATTTGATGGATTTTAACCACTGTCCATTGGCTTGGCGTTCCGGGTAAACCTGAATTTCAGAGATCAACACCTCGATCAACTGCCGCCGCTCCGCCTCATTCATCACGCCGTACAGTTTTTCAAAATAAATCAGCACTTTATAGATATTGTCGCCGGTCAGCTTTTCCGCTTCAATGGCCTGCTTTTTGGCTCTGGCTGCGATCAGCAGAGATTCCGTATCTTCAATCTTATCATACATCTTGTAGAGCCGATCATCAAGGTCTGCCTTGCGCCGGACATAGTGCCGGTCGTCCGGGTCGAGAGAATCAATCTCCTCCGTCAGCTTCGCCTTGACGGAATAATGCTGGCGCAGCTGCTTCTCGCAATTGGCAATCTCCTGGTCAATGGCGGCGGTATCCACTTTCATGTTGATTTTTTCCTGCATCATAGCCGCAAACTTTGGATTGCTCACCAGCCTTACAATGACTTCCGCCACGGCATCGTCCAGCAGTTCTTCCCGAATCTGCTTTTTGTAATCGCACTTATGCCCACGTATCATGGAGCGGTGCTTGCAACCGTAGTAGTAAAAATCCTTGTACTTGGTGCCGTCCGCTTTGTGCTTGATGCTTTTATTTCCATACATTCCGGCTCCGCAGACAGGACATTTTACAATACCGGAGAGCAAATGTACGTGTTCATCTTTCCCTCGGTTGACGTGTTCGTATTTCTTGGCCTGCGCCAGCAGCTTCACCTGCGCCGCTTGCCAAACCTCTTCCGAAACAATTGGTTCGTGCAAACCATCTGCCAACAGGTAGTTGTCCTGCTCCACCAACTTGTACTCATTTCTGGTGCCGCGCACTTTTTCCATCTTGCGGCGGCCATAGGCAATTTTTCCGCAGTACACAGGATTTTTCAGAATCAGCCGGATCAGGTGTGCATCAAACAGGGGATTCTTCCCATTCTGCCGGGGAATCTTGCGGATACCGTGGTTCTCCAGATACTTTGCGATGCCATTTGCGCCAATGTCCGTGTGAACATACTGGTCGTAGATGACACGAATGGCCTCTGCCTCTTCCTCGTTGATGACCAATTTCCCATCCACCAGTTGATACCCATAGGGGGCAAAGCCGCCGTTCCAGCGGCCCTCCCTTGCTTTTTGGATGCGGCCCTCCATGGTTTGGACACGGATGTTTTCACGCTCGATCTCTGCTACGGCAGACAGAACAGAGATCATCAATTTGCCAGCGTCCTTGGAAGAATCAATGCCATCTTCCACACAAACCAGATTGACGCCAAAATCCTGCATAACCTGAAGGGAAGAGAGCACGTCCGCCGCGTTTCTGCCAAACCGGGACAATTTGAACACCAGAACATAGGACACGCCATCCTTGCCGGATTGGATGTCCTCCATCATCTGGCTGAATTGCGCCCGGCCTTCGATAGACTTGCCGGACTTTCCCGCGTCCTCGTATTCGCCGACGATCTCATAATCATTGTAGTCGGCATAGGCTTTCATTTTGGTCTTCTGCGCATCCAGCGAGTAGCCGTCTACCTGCATAGCGGTGGAAACTCTGGTATAAGTGTAAACTTTTATCTTCTCTTTCTGCATCGTAATCTTCCTCATGTGGTGCGAATCGAAAAATTGGATTGGTCGTTCTTAACTTGGGTCAGAAGAATCATCCTGCTTTTCCGCCTCTGTCTTGGCCGTTTTTCCCAGCTGCTTAATGGTCTTCAGATATTCTTCCTCCACAGGGGAAAGAGTTTGTGCCTGATAGCGTTTATATTCTGCTTTCGCTTTTTCCATCGCCTGTGCATGACTGATTTTCCCTGCATGGGTCAATACTTCTTCCCCAGTCGCCCGAAGAATGTTATCTAGCTGCTCCACATAATCGCTCATATACATGGGCCGGTGACGGATGGCCTGCACCTCGGCAAAATCAAAATAACCGGATACCATCTGATTCAGAACCCGAAGTTCTTCCTCTGTCAAATAATTCTTGGCAATCCCAATATCTTTTGCCGTGGGGAAGTCGCCCGAAAAAGTGGTAAGCCCCATAAACGGCTTATCTGCATCGGCCCGCTCATAGATCACTTCCGCCGCCGTATGTCCATGCGCCGCATAATGAAGCTTGTTCTGCACCATTTTGAAAAACGCAACAGATTCCGCACTTCTGGGGTTATAGTCCACACTGGTGGCGTACAAGTCCAACACCTGACGATACATCACTTTTTCCGAAGAACGAATGTCCCGAATCCGTTCCAGCAGTTCACGCCAATAGTTGCCACCGCCCAAATTTTTCAAGCGTTCATCGTCCATCGTGAAGCCCTTGATCATATATTCTTTCAGGCGCTCCGTGGCCCACCGGCGAAACTGGGTGGCAATCAGGGATTTTACCCTGTACCCCAAAGAAATGATCATGTCCAGATTATAGAAAGGCAGCTCTCTGGTTACTTGCCGGTTGCCCTCCATTCGAACCTGTCGGAATTTCCGACAGGTTGAAGTCTCATCCAGTTCGCCTTCTTCATAGATGTGGCCGATATGCTCCACAATGTTGCTTCTGGACGTATGGAACAGTTCCGCCATCTGCTGCTGTGTCAGCCAAACGGTTTCGTCCACAAACCGGCATTCTACCTTTGTAAGTCCATCTTCCGCCTGATAAATTACAATCTCACCCTGGCCCTGATTTGGTCTCATTTTATCTTCCGCCATTTGTTCACGCTCCCATCTGACTCCGTTTTTATGTTCCAAGAGGACAGGGAGTAGACCTATCCTCTTGTTTGGACGCTTATATCACGTTTATTATATCATGCAGCAATTTTGCTTTCAACTGCTTCCGCATTGAACTCAGAGTCTTTTTTATTTGCTGCGCTATCCTGATTATCAAACGATACTGCCGGTGCGGGCAAGTTCTCAACATCCAATTCCGAAACATACTTTTCAATCAGGTTGGCCAGCAGGTCTGTAAAACCGCTCCATTCATCGATCATAGGCAGTTTCCCTTTCTTTTTTGTGAGGCTGTTTGTAAAAATCCAATACTTCTGCCGGTATCTGCTCCAAAATAGCCACAGCACTGTCATAGTCGCGCCGCAGCTTGAGGTCTTCGATCTGCTTTAGGGTGCTGACCTTCTGCGCCGATGCAAGGGATTCTTCCAGTTCGGCATTTTTCGTTTTCAGCTTTTTGCTTTCGGATGCTGTTTTCGTGAAGGCTACGCCATATTTCCGCAGCAGCGTGTCCATCTTCTCTACGCTGGGAATATAGGTATCCAGAATCTTGCAGATTTCCTCCGCCCGGCTTTTGGCGTTAAAGGGATTGATTCCAGTGAGCAGATCTTCCAGTTTGCTTTTCTGTTTGGTCAATCTGGTCATCTCCTTAAATACGCGGGGCGGGATATGGTCGCGCCCGGTCAGGCTGGCGCTCTCGCCACGCTCCAAATCCGGGAACTTCTTGACCATGTGTTTCCAAAACTCATCCTGCCACCAGGTCAGCTTCTTTTTATTGCCCATAATGTCTTTGGCGCTGAGCCTGCCGTCCTCAGTCAGAGGGACAAAGCAAAGGTGCATATGGGGCGTTTTCTCGTCCATATGCACCACAGCAGATATAATTGTCTCTTTGGATTGATGCTGTTCCAGAAAGCGCAGAGCTTCCTCGAAAAACACGCGAATCTCCGCCCGTTTCTTCCCCTTGAAGAACTCCGGGCTGGCAGTGAACAGCGTCTCGATCATACGGATACTGTCTTTCCGGGTACGGCATCCGGCAGCAGCAATCTGCCTCTCTGACTCCGCCCGGTACTTGCCGGGCGGTTTGACCAGATGGAAGTTGTACTTGCTTCGGCTGGTATCCACATCGGGATTGCTGGCGTACTTTTCCTTTGTGCGCTCGTTATGGGCCTCGATATTGCCGATTTCAGGCCCCTTGTATTTTGCAAATCGCATAATCGCGTACTGTGCTTTTTCCATGCTCAATCCCTCCGTTTCTGCCAGACAATGTCATATCCCAGCACGTCAGCCAGTTCTACGGCCTCCCGATACCGCAGCGATTCCCGCTGCAATTTCCTAGAAAGATTGGATACGCTGTCGCTCCAGCCATATTCATCGTGCAGCTGGTCAACGACTTCCTGCATGGTGTAACCGGCGCGGATGATCTGCGCCTTGATTTCGTTTCGGATACTTGACTTCATAAAATATTCCTCCATTTTCGCAAGTGACACTCTTTGTCACTTGACAGCTAAAACATGATTTTCGGTTGCGTCATAAAAAGAACCGGCTGCGCTGGGGAGCGCACCGGCTTTGGTCAATGGTGAAATTTGCGTAAGTGCTGTTTTGCGATAGAAATGATTCCTCGCGTATCGGTGGTCAACGGCGGAATATTCGACTTCGCAGAAATGTGGGGCTTTTCACTGTTCGGGCTGTATTGTCACAAAATGCTGCAATCTGTACGTCGTTCCGTGAGCCGCCATCCGGCGAACTGTATACGGATAAAAGAGAAACATTTCGCCGTTTTGAGATTGCTCTAAAATATGCCTGCAAAATCACCGCTTTCCCTTGACTGTTTTAGACGCGGACAAAAATGTCCATGACTACTTTGCTTCGCTAAAGTGGTCGGGTTCAAAATGACACCGACCACTTCACATCACAAAACCGAGAATATTTGCATTGTTCTGGTCGTACCCAAAATGGGCACGACCACTTTATCCAAATGAAGCACCTCTACAATATATAGGGTAATAGGGTTAATCGCTGCGTACATACGTACCGGCGACCAGAGCGGAAATCAATCCCGCCAGTCTTCCGGTACGTACGTACACTGTGAAGCGTCCGTAAACTCGTTTATATGCGGCCTTGCCACTGCCTCGATCCCCATAAAGCCCCACACCCGGCGTCCTGCCGAATTGGTGATCGTGTTGCAGTGTTCCAGATTGTACTTGCCACAGGCTGCCACCAGCGCATCGCTGAAACTGCGGCGTTTGAGTGCAGTCAGACTGTTTTCCTCGCACCACATCCGGTAAATGTCATAGCAATCCTTTGAGCTGATGGAAGCATCGGCTTTCAGCCGGATATAGCCCTCGGATTCCAGAAAGTCGAACACATTGT
>OERW01000280.1_pt1 | contig 10183 bp, 9 predicted proteins | sample 1540091 | NCBI WGS metagenome assembly OERW01 (sample SAMEA3891889, study PRJEB23780) | metagenome | biome: terrestrial biome; feature: animal house; material: Caecal content | place: Italy | collected 2015-05-05 | reverse complement strand
GTCCCGTGCAGATATTCCTCGCCCCAAGCGGCCTCATAGAGCTGCGCTTTGGAGAGTACCTGCCCAGGTCGGTTGGCCATGCAGTAAAGCATGGTGTATTCTCCATGGTTGAGGTGTACTTCCTTGCCTGCCATGAACACGCGCCGGTGCTTGTGATAGATCTCCAGCTCTCTGATACGCAGCACGGGGGCAACCGGGGCAGCGATGCTGACCACCTCCGCCCTTTTGCCATTCAGCGCGTCCATGACAGCCTGGAACACGCTGCCGTCCGGGTCGGCGGCCCGGATAACGATGATTTCATCCACGATTTCACCCCCAATGGCAAAGGGAGGCGGCCGCCTGCACGGCCTCCTCCCTTTGCTGTGCTTACGATTCTGGTTTCGCGGCAGCTTTCAGCCTCTCGAAACTTTCATCACTGATGACGTGCTCGATCCGGCAGGCGTCCCGTTCAGCTGTTGCCGGGTCCACGCCAGCGGCAATCAGCCGGTCGGTAAAGAACCGATGCTTTTCATAGATCTGCTCCGCCACTTCTCGCCCTACATCGGTGAGATGCAGAAAATAGCCCTCGTCCATCGTGAGAAAGCCTCCGTCCCGCAGGGTCGCCACCGCATTGCAGACGCTGGGCTTTGTGACCTCCAGGTGCCGGGCCACATCTACAGAGCGCACCATGCCTTTCTGCCTTTGGAGCACCAGAATGGCCTCCAGGTAATCCTCTCCAGATGCGTGGAGTTTCATGGCGTCCTCCCCTCAGGCGGATATTTTTTGCTCTGCCTGCCACATGGCCGCGTACTTCCCGTTCTTGGCCAGCAGCTCCTCATGGGTACCGGCCTCTGCGATCTTCCCGTCTGCTACAACCAGGATCTGGTCCGCATTCTTGACAATGGACAGGGTATGGGCAATCATCACCACGGTCTTTTTCTCCTTGAGCAGATTGGCGATGGCCTGTTTCACTGCCAGCTCGTTCTCAATATCCAGGGATGCCGTAGCCTCGTCCAGCAGTAGAATGGGGCTGTTCTTCAAAATGGCCCGGGCAATAGAGATGCGCTGGCGCTCGCCGCCGGAGAGCAGGTTGCCGTTCTCCCCGGTGGGGGTATCATAGCCCTTCTCCATGCTGCGGATAAAGCCGTCACAATTTGCCTCCTGGCAAGCGGTCTCGATTTCCCCATCGGTGGCATTGGGGCGGGCGTGGCGGATATTGTCCCGGATGGTGTCATCAAAGAGGAACACATCCTGATCCACCATGGAGATCTGCTCCAGCACCCGCTCTGCCGCCACACGGCCCGTGGGCCTGCCGCCGATGGATATGGCGCCGCCGGTTGGCTCATAGTATTTGGCGATCAGGTTCAGGATGGTGGATTTGCCGGAGCCGGAGTCCCCCACGATGGCGGTGAGTTTCTGGTCGGGAATCGTAAACGTGGCTTGTTTCAGCACAGGCTCTCCGGGGACATACGCAAAATCCACATGGTCAAAGGTGATCTCATGGGTATCCGTCTGGAACGGCTCCATGCTGCCGCTCTCCTCCGGCTCCTTCATAACGCCCAGGATTTTGCTTTTGGAGATCATCAGGTTTTTGTAGCTGGTGAGGTCCACAAAGATGGTGTTGGCCAGCTTCGCGCAGAACAGGGGCAGCATGCAGATCAGCAGGTAGGACACGGTATCCAGTGTCCCGGCCGCCCATGGCGCATACGCTGCCCAGATGACCAGCGGGCAGGCCAGCCAGGTCAGGATGCTCAGTCCCGCCCCCACCGGGAGCACCTTGGCCTCATACACATAACTGATGCGGCAGAATTCCCGCATGGCGTCAATGACGGTTTTGTTCTTCAGGCCGCCCACGCCGTAGGCCCGGAAGGTCTGGATGCCGGATACATACTCCACGATGCTGCTGACATTCTCCGCGCAGATGTCGTTCTTCTCCCGGCCGTATTTCCGCACCATCCGGAAGGATAGCCACAGGCCGGGGATCAGCAGCAGATCCGCCGCCAGCAGGATCAGTCCCGCAGGGACGTAGACGGTCATGACAAACACGATCAGCATGATGGACAGAGCGAAGCTCTTCGCCAGGTCCCCGATCTTATGGGTCAAAATCTTTTCATAGTTGTTGACGTCGCTGGTGATGGTGTTGATGTAGTCGCCGGTCTGCCCCTGGGTAAACCGGGATAACGGGATGCGTTTGAGATGGTCCCCCATGAAGAGGCGGATGTTCCGGCTGACCTCCGCACCGCCGATTTGGGCCTTGGTATAGCCATAACTGTAAATCAGGATACGGAGCAGGAATATCCCGGCGATCACCCCGGTCAGCACCAGGGCCTGATCCATGTCAAACTGGCCAGACCACAAGAATTGAATCACCGCATAGAGCAGCATGAAGAGGCTGCCGGAGAGCATGCCTTCCAGCACAGTCCCTGCAACACCAATATAGAAATTCCGATTCTTCTTCAATACCTCGTGGCCCAGGCCACCCTCTTCGGCTCCTATGGAGCCATTCACCTTGTACTCACGCATTGCCCGCGCCCCCTTCCAGCCGATAGGTGATGTTCCGGGCCTTTTCATAGTCCTCCCATGCTTTCCGGTAGTAGGCGTTCTTTCGACGAACCTCCTCATGGGTGCCCACGCTGGTAATCGTGTGGTTCTCCACCACGGCCACCCGGTCGCACAGTTTCAGGGCGCTGAGCCGGTGGGCCACCACAATGACGGTCTTGCCCTTGCAGAGATTTTGGATGGCTTTGTCGATCTCCATTTGATTTTCCGGGTCGGAGGCACTGGTGGCCTCGTCCAAAATCAGGATCGGGGCATTTTTCAGGATGGCCCGGGCGATGGCGATGCGCTGCTTTTCGCCGCCGGAGAAGCGGGAGCCGAAGCTGCCCACCTTGGTGTCGTAGCCATCCGGCAGGGACATGATAAAGTCGTCGATCTGTGCCTCTTTCGCGGCCGCCCTCACCTCCTCCAGACTGGCGCTGCTCCCCATGCGGATGTTTTCCAAAACGCTGTCCCGGGTCAGGAAGGTCTTCTGGAACACAATGGCCACGTTTTTTAGAATGGTGTCGTAGTCCAGCTCCTGCACATTTTTCCCGCCGATCAGCACCTCGCCCTCCTGCACATCATAGAACCGGGAGACCAGTTCAATAATGGTGCTCTTGCCGGCGCCGGACCGCCCCACCAGGGCCATACGCTCCCCGTCTCTGATTTTCAGGTTGACGCCCTGCAGCACGTCGGTCTTGCCGTCATAGGAAAACCGCACGTTCCGCAGTTCAATGTCGTGGCTTTCGGGGAAGTCGCTCCCGCCCTGATAGACAGGGATGTCCAGGATCTCCTTTGCCTTGGTGACGGCGCCCAGCACATTGGCGAAGTTTGTCCCCAGCTCTTGCAGGGGCCGAATCTCGGTCAGGTACAGGGAACCCACATAGAGGAACAGCAGAAAGGCGCTGGCCGTTAGGGAGCCTCTCAGGAAAAACATCCCGCCCAGGGGCACCATCAGCAGCATGCCGCACTCGATGATGACCACAAAGGCCGCATAGGGCGGCCCCATCCGCCGGGACGTCTCATTCCACATGGCGTTTTCCTCGTGGATGGCGGAGGAAAACTTTTGAAAGGACTTGCTCCCCATGTTATAGGCTTTGATCAGCTTCATGCCGTTGATGTACTCGATCATGACGGAGTTCAGAGTACTGATGGAGCGGTTGGCCCGGTCCATCAGGTCATCCGTATTGCGGAACATGACCCCCATCACAGCGACGGCCAGGACCAGCGGCACCAGAGAAACCAGCGCCAGGGGGATATTGACGGTCATCAGGTAGGCGAAGACCACCACCGGCCCCACCAGATAGCACACCAGATCCGGCAGGTTGTGGGCCAGGAACAGTTCCAGTTTCTCAATATCCTCGTTCAGCACCGTCTTGATGTCCCCGGTGCGCCGCTCATTCAGCGCCCCCAGGGGCGCCCGGGCCATGTGCTCCGCCACCATGCAGCGCACCTTGAACAGCGCCCCGTAGGCGCCCTTGTGGGCCGCCACCCCGGAGCCGCCGAACAGCACAAAGCGCAGAGTCACCGCCGCCGCGATCATTGCCACGATCCGCACCACCAGTTCCCTGGTACAGGTTCCGTTGAAGGCGGCGTCCATCAGCTGATAGATCCCCATATAGGGGACAACAATGCACAGCCCGCCGGCCGCTGACAAAAAGACTGCCAGAAACAGCCAGACCTTCTGCTCCCCCGCCCAGTGGAGCAGCAGGGCCACACGGTTGACTTTTTTCTGTTTCATCGGTCACCTCTCCTTTCCATTTGAAACAGAGAACAGCTCTCTCAATTTCGGGAGGGCTTCCATGATAACGGGTACATCATCGGGCATCTCGCCCTCGTCAAAATGCAGGACCCGGGAGCAAGTGCGGCAGACAAATTCAAAGTCGTGGGTGACGATGAAGATGACCTTTCCCATGTCGGACAAGCGGCGGATCAGCCCCGCTACCTGGGTCATGCTGTCAAAGTCCAGGCCGCTGGTGGGTTCATCAAATACCAGCAGATCCTTTCCGCAGATCATGCTGACGGCTACGGCCACCCGCTGTTTTTGCCCGCCGGACAGGGTATTGGGGTGGCGCTCCCGGTATGGGGCCAGCCCCAGTTCCTCCAGGGTAGCGTCTACCAAGGCTTTGTCCGGGTTCCGGATGCCGAAGGAGCACTCCGCCTCCACGCTCTCGGCAAACAGCTCGTAGTTTACGTCCTGCATCACCATGTAGGATTGCTTGAGCCGGTCCCTGCGCTCCATCGGCCCGCCATCCCACTGGAACTGACCGTCACAGTCCTTGTGGAGCCCGCACAGGGCCCGAGAGAATGTGGTCTTTCCGGCCCCATTGTGGCCCACCACGCCGATGACCTCTCCCCTTCCGGCGGAAAGGCCGATCCCGTGAAGGATGGTGCGCCTCTTATAGCGCAGGGAGACATCGTTCAACGACAGCACCGATCCCCGGACCGGGGCATGGCCGGGCGGCGGGAGGACGTCCATCAGATCCGTTGCCCGCAGCCCCATCTGTTCCCGCTGTGCCTGGGACAGCCGACGGAGCTCTTCCGGTGTGAATATCCCTTTGATCTCTCCTCGGTCCAGATACACGATCCGGTCTGCTATGTCCATCAGGTAATAGAGCCGGTGCTCTGCGATCAGGATGGTCTTGCCCTGGCCCTTGACCAGCCGCAGATGCTCCCGCAATTCTTGGATGGAGGTCATGTCCAGGTTAGAAGATGGTTCATCCAGCAGATAGATCTCCGGGTTCATGGCGTAGACGGATGCGAATGCGATCTTCTGCTTTTCCCCGCCGGACAGCTCGAAGATATTGCGGCCGCGAAGGCTCTGGATGCGCAGATCCTCCGTCGTCCGCTCCACGCGCTCCGCCAGTTCCCGGGGCGGCCGGGCCTCATTCTCGATGCCGAAGGCGATCTCGCTGTCCGTGTCCACGTTAAAAAACTGCGTTCTGGGATTCTGGAACACTGACCCCACCTTGGCGGCGATCTGGTACATGGGGAGGCTGCTGATCTCCTGCCCGTCTACCAGCACACGGCCCTGAAGTTCTCCCTGGTAAAATTGAGGGATCAGTCCGTTCACCAGCCTTGTGATGGTAGTCTTGCCGCATCCGCTGCGCCCACAGAGCAGGACACACTCCCCATCCGCGATGGTCAGGTCAATGTCCCGGAGGCCATCATGCTCCTGCCCCTGATAGGTAAAGGATACCTGTTTCAGTTCAATCATCCAAACACCCCCTTCCCATAGAGGCCCGCCGCGAAAAAGGCGCCAAAACAGAGGATTGCCGCCGCATCCGCCGGCCCCATGCGGATCTGCACCAGGCAGGTCCTGGGTTTTGGGTTCTCGATCCCCCGGGTGATGGAGGCGATGGACAGCTCATCCGCCGCCTTGGATGCCGCCATCATCAGCGGGACATAGATGCACTCTACGGTCATGCCGGGATGGGTCAATAGCCCTTTCAGGGAAGGCGACACGTCCCGCAGCCGCATGGCGTCCTTGATGAACCGCCAGTCCTCCTGAATGGTGGGGATATAGCGGAGCATGACCGCCAGCGGGATCACCAGATTTTTCGGCGCATGGACACGGTTCATGGCTGACAAAAACTCGCTGACCTTAGTGGTGGAGATGACGATGCCTGACAGCATCCCGCAGGGGTACACCTTGTGGAACAGGCCAAGGAATGCGATGAACATGGTGCGCCAGGTCCCGGTCATGGTGTCCATGATCCAGAAAGTGAGCAGGACAATCAGCCCATAGAACGCCGCGCCCTTCCAGGCGTACTTCCACTTTCCGCAGCAGGCGCCAAACAGCCCAATCAGCACCACGAGTCCCAGCTCATAGTACAGAGACGGGGCCATCATGGCGGAGAGGATGCAGAGCAGGAGCAGCAGGATTTTCGTCCTTGGATCCAGCCAGAGTCTTTGCCGTGGAGATGTTCCGCCGTTCATGCGGTGATCCCAGCCTTCTCGAACTGTTTCTTCAGCATCTTGCCGCCGACCCACCCGCTGAAGGCCGCGATGACCAGCGTGCCGACGACGATGACCGCCAGCAGCCAGGAGGGCGCGGAGGCGCTCATGGTGTCAATGTAGGACTGCTCCGTGCCGTTATCCAGCATGGTGCTGGCCCAGCCCTCCGGGTCGATAAAGAATACCACATAGGTGTAGATGCCGCCCAGGGAGATCAGCATGTAGGACAGCAGGTTGATGGCCTTGTTGCGGTAGTGGCCGGCGCCGGCCACAAGGTCCGCAATGATCCCCATGCCAATGTACCCCAGAGAGAACGCCCAGTGCATCCCCGTGGCAAACCAGATGATTCCCATGATGATGCCGAGGATGGTGACGCTCCAGCGTTTCTGCACCTTAGCGACCATCAGCAAATAGATGGGGCCGCACAGCAGCGCCGCACCCATGGGCATGTAAAAGGTCAGAACCGGGTTTGGCGCAAAGGGCAGACCGCCAATCAACGTAAAGACAAAAAAGATGGCGCTGAAAATGCCAGTGGTCACAAGGTCCTTGACCGTAAGGCCCTTCTTCAGTGAATTGGCTTGGTTGCTCATAGTTTTCCTCCTGTTTCATAACGTGTTGACTTTTCATAGGCGATGTGCTACCATTCGGTTAGATGCCGCTAACCATCGCCTATACACTACACGCGGTCTGGACATCTTGCAAGGGTTTGAGACGAGGTTCGTCTCTTCGTTGCAAAAGTTCGTCCAATCGTTGTAAAGAGGAGGCGAGTCTTTTGTTATGCCCGAAATGACGGAGCCATACTATGTATCAATGCTGAAGGGCCACGGTTTTACCCCCGACCCCGACGATCACCAGTACGGGGCTTTGGGCCTCTGCTGGAAGCTGTCCCCGGAAATCGGGGAGGGTTCCTACTGGACCTATGGACAGAAGGACCTCTACGACATTAAGATCCACAACTTTTCCTTTCATAAGGACTCCCTGCTGGAGTTCTCCCTGCCGGAGTGCCTTAGCATTACTCGCTATGACTCCATCTCCGGGGAAGAGCTGTCGCCCTACCGCCGGCTGTCCGCCGGGTGCATCAAGACCTATATCGGCGGGTATGAACCGTATCAGGTTCTGATCCACAAGAACATCCCCATCCGCTCCATCGGCATCGAGATCATGCCGGCCTACTATGAGGACTACCTCAAGAAGCAATACCCGGAAGAATACCGAAACCCAGTGGAGGCGTTCCGCAAAATCGACCAGACCACTGATTTCCCGGAGATGTCCAGACTGCTTTCTGAAGTCCAGAACTATCGCGGGGATGGGATCGCCGCCAAGCTGTTCTATGAGAGCAAGGTGGCGGAGGCACTGTCCCTGGTGGTGGAGTACCAGAAAAAACGTCCAGCGGCCCCCATCAAACTGTCTCAGGCGGATCTGGAGCGCATCCAGACCGTGGCCGCCTATCTGAGCGACCACTATGCCGCGGAGATCCCCATGGAGCGGCTGACGCAGATTGCCTGCATGGGAACCACGAAACTCAAGAGCAGTTTCAAAAAGGTTTACGACTGCACCATCACAGAGTACATCCAACAGCGCCGCATGAGCCAGGCGGAGTACCTGCTGACCAACACAGACTTATCCATCGGCCAGATCGCTCAGACCGTTGGCTACTCCACCTCCAGCCGCTTTGCGGAGCTGTTCCGGAAGAGCACCGGGCTGCTGCCGGGAGAGTTCCGGAAAGTGGGAAGCCGGTAATAGGGCATGAAAAAAGAACTGGATGCCGCCCTTTAATGGGTGGCATCCAGTTCCTTTCAATCTTCCATTCCCGATTGCCTGCTATGAATATCTATTTTATAGCCTGCACCCACCACCGTCTTGATGTATCCCGGATGTTTGGGATCCTCCTCCAACTTTTTTCTCAGCCGCCAGATGGTATTCTCCACAGAGTTCGTCCCGTGAAGATATTCCTCCCCCCAGGCGGCCTCATAGAGCTGCGCTTTGGAGAACACCTGCCCTGGTGAACTGGCCATGCAGTAGAGCATGGCATACTCCCCATGATTGAGCTCCACTTCCCTGCCCGCCATGAGCACCCGGCGTTGCTCGTGATGGATCTCCAGATCCCCGATGTGCAGCACGGAAGCGGACAGATTGGATACATCGACCACCTCTGCCCTTTTACCCTTCAGCGCGTCCATGACGGCCTGGAACACGCTGCCGTCCGGATCCTGCGCCCGAATGACGATAAACTCCTCCATGTTGCTCACCTCTATTGTTTCGTTATCTGGATATCTCAATACAATAAAGATTATGATTCAAAATGAAATTATTACATCCTTGTCGGGGTGGCTCCAAAATGACTCTGATTTAGATGATTCATTGCAAATGCGGTGACACTGGCCACCACATGACTGACCAGAACCGCAACCCAAATTCCATTTAGGCCAAAGCCCAGATAGGAAAGTAAATAGGCCAGAGGAATCCGGACTGCAATGTAATAGAAAATCATCAAAAACATACTCTTTGATGGCTTTCCCATACCATTGAGGGCACCTAAATAGCAATTTGTGACGGTATTAAGAACATATCCAATGCTGACAATCAAAAAATATGTTCCAACGATAGTGGCCACATCCTCACTGCGAACAAATAGAACGGAAAGCCGTTTTGAAAACCCGACCACCAAAACAGAAAGAATTACAAGCAAACCACAGCCGTAACCCAATGCACATTTCAGATAGTCTTTAGCCCTGTCGTATCGACTTCCGCCAACGCACTGCCCGATGATGGTAGTTAAGACCATGTTTAGCGCCATCGCCGGGTAGAAAAGTATGGTTTCCAATTTTCCTGTTACCCCATAAGCCGCTATTGCTGTGACGCTATACGTGCTGACAAGTGCGGTGAGAGAAGTTGTGCTGATGGCCGGGATGCTTTGCTGAATGACAGAAGGAATTGCCTTCTGAATAAGTGGTAATATATCACTCTTATCAAATGCAGAGATTTTGAACGCAAACAGATTCTTCTTTTTCAGATAGGCCAGCATGAACAGTAAGCAAATTACCTGAGAAAGCAGTGTGGCAATTGCCGCGCCGTGAAATCCGATGAAGTGGATAAAAATAGGATCAAGGATCGCGTTCAAAATCGTTGATACCAGCATGGCTACAGCTTGAAACATAGAATTGCCAAAGCTCCTCAATACAGCGGTAAAATAAAGGTAAAGGTAAACCGCCAAATATCCGAGGATATAGATCGCCAAGTAGCTGTATGCCATATCATAAGTTTCAGCTGGAGTGTTCAAAACCTTCAAAATTCCCGGAAGAAAAGCCTCAAGCAAAATCGTCACGAGAAAGGAGAAAGCTACCGCAACGCTGAATGATGTGGCAATCAAACTTTCTGTCTTTTTCTTATCCTTTGCGCCAATCGCCTGGGAGATCAGGATCGACACACCATTAGTCGCCCCCATCGCAACAGAGGTTAAGATCAGAATGATAGGAGTGGAGTTTGTCAAAGCGGCATAAGCCGTTTCTCCAAGCAAATTTCCGATCCACAGGCTGTCTACAAGGTTATACATCATATTGAGGAACATGGCGGCAATCATCGGGAGCGCCATCGCCATAAGGCAACGCTTTGTGTTCCCGCCTATAAAGTCGATTTTAGTTGGCATGATAATCACCTTGTATTATAGAGTAGTAGTTATTAGAGCCCCTCTCCAAGGGCTGTGTGCTAC
>OERW01000279.1_pt1 | contig 10187 bp, 9 predicted proteins | sample 1540091 | NCBI WGS metagenome assembly OERW01 (sample SAMEA3891889, study PRJEB23780) | metagenome | biome: terrestrial biome; feature: animal house; material: Caecal content | place: Italy | collected 2015-05-05 | reverse complement strand
AGAATATACATCTTAGAAAAGAGGTGCATTAAAGATATGATGAAATTCAGTAAAAGGGACAGCAAGAAAATGATTAAAGAAATGGCTCGTCTGTACGGGCTTTCTGTTTCAGAAGTCCGTGAGCAGATACAGGATAAAATCATAGCGGTAATGGACAGTGACGACCCAGACCAGCAGGCAGAGTTTAAGCAAGAGCGAATTCATCGAAAAAGCAATCTTGTTTTATGCCGGATATCTTTCCGCAGAGGACAACAAAACCTATCTCCCCAATATCGTCACCTCCACACTGAAAAGCATTGTGGCGGAGAGCGATCACCGGCAGAACCGGATGATTTTCAAGCTTGCCGTAGAGCTGGCTGTCATGATGAATGTGGTCGCAGCGAATAACAATATCGATCCGGTGTCACTGGAACGCCTGCGGGGAGAATGTGTCAAGGAGGTCAAAAGGCTGAATGGCTCCTTCTCTTTTGATGATGCGGTGAGCTGGCAGAAAGGATGGGAAGAAAATGATTAACAGGTAAAAAATGAATTGCAGTCCTATGCACCTCCTGATATAATATTAGTTAGTTATTGCTAACCTATTTGCGCATAGGAGGATAGAGCTATGTTTACTGTTCGTCCATATAAGGAAGAAGATGCTGCGGCCTGCGGGGATTGCTTTTACGAAGGATTCTTTTCATGCTCTGTGGATCAGAACGATAAAATACTTTTGCGTGACTACGCACAGATCCTGATTGAAAAATGCAATTTCACCTATGTTGCGGAAACGGAGGATCATCAGGTCGTAGGATTTATCTGTGGAAAATATGATAAACATTTCAGCAAGGCCCTGGCAACTCGATATGAAGCAAAAAAGCACTATGGCTGTTGGTGTAAAATGTTCCTCAAGTTCTATCTGAAAAGATATAAAATGTCAGCACCATTCCAGAAGCAGTTTGATGCTTTTTTCCGTCAGCTACGGGAAAGGGATAAGGAAACCTTTGGGATATGCGATCTGGAACTCGTTGCCCTTTCGTCCAGAAGGAATTACAGAAAGGGTTTAGGAACCGCATTGGTTACACAGTTTATGAAACGAGCAAAAGGCGATGGAGCGGATCGTGTGCGGCTTTTTACAAACACTCTTGCATCGTGGGAGTTTTATGAAAAACGTGGATTTAAGAAAGTGGCAGAGAAGCCCTTTCAGGATGGCTCCGGCAATCAGTCCCTCGTTTATGAGTACGTTTTGAAGGAGCATGAATATGAAAAACACCATCTGTGAAAAACTGATGTGGTCAGCGATGACACCTGCTATTTTCAAATATATCGCAGCCAATTGCAAAAATACGGATACATTCAGGGTGAAGAAGAAATCGCGTAAAAACTTTAAAGATATGTTGGCGAGGACACCTGACATAGGTGGTTTTACGAAAAACCCTCTGCGAATCTGTCTTTCCGGAGGAATTGTCTAGATGGCAGTTTATAAGGCAATGGATGGGGCGATGAGCCATGAGCAGTTCGGGGAAATGGTGACAGCCACGATGCAGGCGCCGCTCATTAAAAAAGCTTTCGGGAGTAAAAATCCATTTGATATGGAATATCAAAAAAAGAAAGTTGAGAAGGACAGAATTGCAAATACAATATCCGACAGCGAATTCAACTGGATGACGGAGACGATTCCCGGAAGGGATGCAGACGAATACACCATCAACTATCACAGGTGCGGCCTGTGTGCGCTTGGAAAACAGGAGCATTTGGAAGAACTGATACCCTATATGTGTGCCATGGATTTTATTTCTGCTGATCTCATGGGCGGCGTGTTATACAGGACAGGTACACTTGCAGAGGGCGCAGAAAAGTGTGATTTCTATGTTTGCAAAAAGGACTCTAAATGGGATAAAGAAAGAAAATACGGACAGCAATCCAAGCTGCAAAAACAGGGAGAGTTGGGAAAGTGGAATATGTGACGGTTGCACAGGAGGGCTTCTATGGACTTTATCATGTCCCTGTTAAGGATCATGATCCAAAAAAGGTCGTCATCGTAGTAGGCGGCAGCGAAGGGAATGAAAATATCCCGATGAATGTGGGTGCTATGTTTGCCAGGTGCGGCATCGCCGCGTTAGGTATTTGTTACTGGAACGTAGACGGGCTGCCGAAAGAACTGGTTCGGGTGCCTGTCGATCCATTTGAAAAAGCGATCCTGTGGCTGAAAAACAAAGGATATGAAAAGATTATCATGTATGGCATTTCAAAAGGCGCTGAACTGGCATTGCTTTGCGCTTCCCTTATGCCGGATATCTGCGGCGTTGTCGCACTCTCCCCGATGCACTGTATATGGGGAGGTATGCACGGAAATCAAAGCATGGCATCGAAAACTTTTTCATCTGCCTCCGAATTCACATACAGGGGAAAAGATTTTCCGTGTATGACAGCGCATCTGAAATATGGGCCGGCAATCCGGAACCTCATCCTCCATCAGCAGTTCGAGTTATCCTACATCTACGAAGAACCGCTGAAACATTTTGATGAGGATACAGCCATTCATGTGGAGAACATTCAGGGAAACATTTTATTTATTTACGCAAAGGAAGATCTCATGTGGCCCAGCAAAGAGGCAGTGGCATATATGGTAAACCGCCTGGAAAAACACCGGTTTGCTTTCCGGGTGGATGTCTTGGAATATGAAAAAGCAAGCCACATTCTTGTTCCATTAAATCCATCTAAGCTGAAAATGTTTAAAATTGAGAGACAATATCCGGAGGATTGCCGGCATAGCCGTGAAGATGCCTTTCGCAAAACGGTAAAATGGATATCGGAGGTGTAGCGAATATGGCGGTCATGATAGAAAGTCTGATTGGTGTCTTGTTATTCACAATCCTGATTGTGCCTCTGACGTTGAAAAATCCCCTAACCTCGGTAGGAGATTATCCCCCGGCCATACGGGAGAAATGTATGGAATTAGGATTGATCGAAAAAAGAGAACAACGCTTTACCAGGGCAGATATCCTCCGAAAGGGGATCGCCCTGCTTGCTTTTGTGTTCCTCTTCGCTGTTGTCCTGAAACAGTTTAATGGAGCGGATACATTCTGGAAAGGGTTTCGGGATTCCTACCTGATCTGGCTGATCATTGATTGGTATGACGCTCTGATACTTGATTGCATCTGGTTTTGCCATTCGAAAAAAGTCAGGATACCAGGCACAGAGGATATGGAAGAATATAAGGACTATCGTTTTCATATCAGGCAGTCCTGTATTGGTATGCTTCTTGGCCTGCCCGCCTGTCTTGCAGTGGGAGCGATTACAGCAATCCTCTGATCAGCCATCAAATGATATAAAACAGAATATGATTCGCATTCGGCAGGAAATCTCTTTTGAGGTCTCCTGCTTTTTCTTTACTCTAAAACGGAAGGAGGTTTCCCATGGCTCGTCTGGTCACCAAATTCAAGTACCTGAAGCCGGATCAGGAAAAGCCCATCGGTGGGTATGCCACCTACATTGCCACCCGTGAAGGTGTGGAGAAGATCGATGAGTCTTTCAAGCTGGCTCCTGCAACAGTGAAACAACAAAAGCTCATTGAAAAGATCCTGCGGGATTTCCCGGATAGTGCCACGATGCTGGAGTATGAAGACTACCAGAAAGAAAAGACCGTGGGAGCCGCCTCTGAATTTATTACCCGTGCCATTGAGGACAATGCCCATGAGATACTAAATCAGAAAACTTATGCCGACTATATCGGCACCCGGCCTGGTGCGGAGCGGTTCGGCAGCCATGGGCTGTTCACGGATGATGGCGTCCAGGTAAAGCTGAAAGAGGTATCTCAGGAGCTGAACGCTCATCAGGGAAATGTATGGACGCTTATTATTTCTCTGCGCCGGGAGGATGCGGAGCGCCTCGGTTTCAATACCGGCGTCCGATGGCGGGATATGCTCCGGACGCAGACGCAGGCTCTGGCCGACAGCCTGAAGATCCCCATGGATCATCTGAAATGGTATGCTGCCTTTCACAATGAGAGCCATCATCCCCACATCCATCTGCTGGCGTACTCTACCGTAGAGAATGAAGGTTTCCTCACCAAACAAGGTGTGGCAAAGATGCGGTCTTCCCTGGCCAAGGATATCTTTGAGCAGGATCTGCTCTGCATTTATGAGAAGCAGACAGTTCAAAGGGATGAGCTGCGTCTGCACAGCAAGGAACTGATCGCAGAGATCGCCTCCCGCATCAATGCCGGAACCTATGACAATCCCAAGGTGGAGGAATTGCTTCTGCGTTTGGCTGACCGGCTCTCCAAGACAAAAGGGAAAAAGGTCTATGGCTATCTGAAAGCGGATGTGAAAGCGTTGGTGGATGCCATCGTGGATGAGCTGGCTGCAGATGAAAAGATCGCTGCTCTTTATAATCTGTGGTACGAACAGAAAGAAGAAGCACTCCAGGTCTATACAGAAACACTTCCGCAGCGAGTGCCGCTCTCGCAGAATAAAGAATTCAAGCCGATCAAGAATGCAGTGATACAGGAGGCCCTGGGCATTCATGCTGACCGGCAGGATGTGGAGGAACCGGCCCAGGAGGATGCTCCCGATCTGGAAATGCCAGACGCTACGGAATCAGATTCTCAGGCAAGCGATCCCATGGAGCCAGATCCGCCTCCTGCCTTTCGCTCTTACTCCGGAGGCTGGGGCCGGAAGAAGGATACCTGGTGGACAGATGAATATAAGGAGGCCCGTGCATTCCTCTATGGCACCAAGACATCCAAACCGGATTTTGAACAGGCTCTGGCTGGCCTGAAGGAAGAAGCTCTGCGTGGCAACGGTTTTGCCATGCATGATCTTGGCAAAATGGTTCTGGCCGGTCTTGGCTGTGAAAAGGATGAAGAACAGGCACAGGAATGGTTCCGAAAAGCATTCTCTGCTTTCTGCGCCAGAGAGCCAAAGGAGGAAAAGCCAGGGTATCTCCGATACCGGATCGGCAAGATGTACGCCTTCGGCTATGGCGTGGATCAGGACTATCTGAAAGCTGCCGAGTGGTATGAAAAATCGGTTGCTGAGGGAAATCCCTTCGCTGCTTATGCCCTGGGCAGTCTGTATCACCGGGGCCAAGGCGTGGATCAGGATGAAGAAAAAGCGTTTGCTCTGTTTACCATGGCGGCCACAGATGAGAATAAGCCGAATGCCTACGCTCAGTATGAGCTGGGCCGGATGTGCCGGAATGGGATTGGCACTGCGCCAGATCAGGCGGCATCGGAGCAATGGTACAAGCAAGCATATCAGGGATTCCTGGAAATTGAACAAAACATGGCGGATGACAAGCTGTATTATCGTCTGGGCCAGATGAACCTTACTGGCACAGGAACAAAGAAAGATCCAGAGCAGGCCAGAATGTACTTTGAAAAGGCGGCGGAGCTTGGCAATGCCGATGCCATGTATGGCCTGGGGAAACTGTATCTGAGTAGAGATTTCTCTGGCCGGGATGTGAAAAAGGCAATCGACCATCTCATGGACGCAGCGGGGAAAGACCATGATTATGCCATGTATACTCTCGGCAAGTTGTTTCTGGAAAGAAAAGAGATCCCTAAGAATCCGGAGTATGCTCTGCGCTGGCTGGAAGAAGCCGTGGAGAAAGAAAATCCCTATGCGGAATACCTCTTAGGAAAAACATTGCTTCAAGGCGTGGATTTTCCCCAGGACATTCCCCGTGCGGTTTTCCTTCTGGAAAGAGCAGCGGCACGGAACAATCCCTATGCGGCGTATGCCTTGGGGAAAGCGCTGCTGGAAGGAACGGTTCTTCTGCAGGATCTTCCAAGAGCCATGGAGCTGCTTGCTTTCTCTGCGGATCAAGGATTCTCTGCAGCGCAGTATCTGCTGGGCAAGGTCTTCTCCCAAGGAGAGCTATGCCCGAAGGACATCCCCAGGGCTGTACGTTATCTGATGAAAGCCGCCGAGCAGGATCATGAGTACGCTCAATATCTTCTTGGAAAACTCTATCTGGCCGATGAAGGTATTCCCAAAGATGCGAAAGCGGCGCTATATTGGTTTACCAGGTCAGCGGATCAGGGGAATGCTTTTGCTCAGTATCAGCTTGGCAAGTTATTCCTTTATGGCCGGGAGGTGGAACAGGATATGGAAAAAGCCATTTCCTATCTGACCGCTTCTGCCGATCAGGGGAATGTCTATGCTGCCCAGCTTCTTCACAGTGTCCATAGCAACCGGAATTGGTCGGCGGCCTTGGGTAGCCTGCGGCTTTTACAGCATCTGGCTCGGATCATCCAGAACCGGATCGAGAACGAGCGCAAAGGTGGCAAGGGCGGTATAGACAGAAAGCTGAAGCGCAAGATCGATGAAAAGAAACAGGCCCATGGTCTGAAACAGGGCTGAGAAAGGAGGCTCCATGGCGACAACTTATATCCATTTTACAGAGGAACAAAAAGAGCAGGCCCGCCGCACGGATCTGCGGTCTTTCCTTCTCGGACAAGGGGAAAAAGTGGAGCGATCCGGATCGGAATACAAATGGAATCACGGAGGGGAAAAGATCACGATCCGGGGAAATCTGTGGTTTAATCAGTATGAACCAGATAGTGGAGGTGGTGATGCTATTGCCTTTGTCAGAGAATTTTATGGTCTGGATTTTCCGGAGGCGGTACAGTTCCTGTTGAAACAGCAAGGCGTTGTTGTCCTCCCACAAAAGGACGCACCAGCCAAGGAGAAAAAGCCCTTTGCCCTTCCAAAGAAGAATGAGGACATGCGAAGGGTTTATGCGTATCTTTTGAAAGCAAGGTTTCTGGATCGGGAGATTGTGAACGCCTTTGTCCGGGCGGGCCTGCTCTATGAAGATGCGGAGTATCACAATGCGGTCTTTGTAGGAGTCGATGAAAATGGGATTGCCCGTCATGCCCATAAGCGAGGCACCTATTCGGACAGCGGCTTCAAAGGCAACGTGGACAGCAGCAATCCGGATTACAGTTTTCACTACATCGGAAAAAGCAACCGGCTATATGTGTTCGAAGCCCCGATCGATATGCTGTCCTATATTTCTCTGCATAAAGAGAACTGGCAGGAACACAGCTATGTGGCCCTCTGTTCCACAGCCACTTATGGGGCCATACACATCTTGAAAACGAATCCGCAGATCGATACAATAATTACCTGTCTCGATCATGACAGCGCAGGCATTGAGGGAAACTATCGTCTGAAGGAAGAAATCCTGCGGCTTGGAACCTATACGGTTAGGGCGGAACAGCCCAGGTTTAAGGACTGGAACGGGGGCCTCAAAAGCGCCCATGGCTTGGAGGCGATCCCAGGAACCGAGCATCCGGGCCTGGTGCGGATGAAAACGCTCTGCCAGGAGCTGGCCATCGTTTTTACCGGTGACCGATGCCCCAAATATCCGCTGGATGAGTTAAAGGAGCAATACCAGAAACTGAGGCAGCTCTCCATGAAGCGGCCCAGGGATATCATCATGCAATCCTCTGAAATGGCGGGGATTGCTTTTTTATTGGGCCAGAAACAATTTGCCTCGCTGGAGAAGTCCTACACCGTACAGCAATATGAGAAGATCCTGTTCCGTCTCTATGCGCCTCACCATGATAAGATCGGCTACAAAGCCCGCATCGCTGAGATCGGGGAGCGCCTGGAGGAAATCGGTCAGGCTTTTCAGAAAAATGAGATTCTGCCGGAATCCGCACAGATGGAACAGATCAAGAATACGCTCTCCCTGGCAGTGGACTGCCTGCGGCTGGAGACTTACGTGGAGCGTGAGCAAATGGAAATGCAAAGGAGGGAATCATCATGCCAAACCGAATCCTCACCAATGGCAATGCAGCAATGAAAATCTGAATGGAAAGGAGTGATGAAGGAACCTGGAAAGCGTGTTGTCCTATGGATAATATCGGGGCTTTCATTCTTGTGGCTGTGGTAATGCTGGGCGTCCTGGGCGGCGTCTCTTTGCTTGCCCACATGTACACCCTCAATATCAAGAGCAAGACCGTTGGTAATGGTCAGCATGGTACTGCGAGGTGGGCCACCAAAGCGGAGATCCGGAAAACCTATCGGCACATCCCCTTTGAGCCGGAGCAGTGGTGGCAAGGCAAACACTTGCCCAAGGATCAGGGAATTGTGGTGGGATGTACCAACTCTAAGGGTGGTACTACAGCCCTCATCGATACCGGCGATGTCCACGCCCTGATGATCGGTGCCGCTGGTGTCGGAAAAACCGCCTATTGGCTTTATCCCTGTATCGAATACGCCTGCGCTTCTGGCATGAGCTTTCTGTCAACCGACACCAAGGGCGATGTCATGAGAAACTATGGAACCATCGCCAAAGAGCATTATGGATATCAGGTATCAGTGATCGACCTGAGAAATCCCACCCGGAGCAATGGCAATAATCTGCTCCATCTGGTGAACAAGTATATGGATCTATATAAGGAAAATCCGAAGGAGCTGGTTTATAAGGCCCGCTGTGAGAAGTATGCCAAGATCATCAGTAAGACCATTATCCTCTCCGGCATGGATGCAGCCAGCTTTGGCCAGAACGCCTATTTCTATGATGCGGCGGAAGGTCTGCTGACTGCGACCATCCTATTGGTCGCTGAGTTCTGCGAACCGGAGAAGCGTCACATAGTCTCCGTGTTCAAGATCATCCAGGAGCTGTTGGCTCCCTCGCAGAAAAAGGGAAAAAATCAGTTCCAGCAGCTCATGGAGCTTCTGCCGGATGACCACAAAGCCAAATGGTTTGCCGGGGCCGCTCTGAATACTGCTGAACAATCCATGGCCAGCGTCATGAGTACCGCTCTATCCAGATTGAATGCTTTTCTGGACTCCGAGCTGGAGCAGCTCCTATGCTTTGACACGGAGATTGATGCGGAGAAGTTCTGCCGGGAGAAATGTGCCATCTTCCTGATCATGCCGGAGGAAAATCCCAATACCTTCTTCATGATCTCCCTGATCATTCAACAGCTTTACCGAGAGATCCTGGCCGTGGCGGATGAGATGGGCGGGAAACTGGAAAACCGCTGTGTGTTCTTCTGCGATGAGTATGGAACCCTTCCAAAGATCGAGAGTGCTGAAATGATGTTTTCTGCCTCCCGATCCCGCCGCCTGCAGATCGTGCCGGTCATCCAGTCCTTTGCCCAGCTTGAAAAGAACTATGGCAAGGAAGGGGCAGAGATTATCGTGGACAATACCCAGCTCACCATCTTCGGTGGCTTTGCGCCCAACAGTTCCTCGGCAGAGGTGCTATCCAAGGCCCTGGGGAGCCGGACGGTCATGTCCGGATCGGTCAGCCGGGGGAAGAATGATCCGTCCCAATCCCTGCAGATGATGGAACGGGCGCTCATGACACCGGATGAACTTAAGAGCATGCCAAAAGGCCAGTTTATTGTGATGAAGACCGGCTTCTATCCCATGAAGGTCAAGCTGAAGCTATTCTTCAAATGGGGCATCCAGTTTGAAGAAGAATATGCTGTGGAGGAAAAGGGCAACCGGAAGGTGGCCTATGCCGAGAAGCAGGAGATCCTGGATGGGATCGTGAAGAAGTACCACCCGGAGTGGCTGATGGAGGATGCTCCGCCAGCAGAGGCTATCCCACCGGCGGGAGGGCAGGCACAGGCTATGACAGAGCGAAATGAGCCATCCTCCAGGGAGAAAAGAAAAGGCGGCGGCACAGGGCTGCGGACTGCGCCAAGAGCCGCCAGAACGGAGCGTAAAGGGGATGAAAGCATACGGGAGAGCCGGATGCTCCATCCGACAAAATCTACGGAGGTAAAGGAAGATGGGCAGGCTTGATTTTCTCTACCGCATGGAATTGTCGCATCGGGCGGTGGCAGTGTATTTGTATCTTTATGATCGGGCCAACCGGGATGGAGAATGCTGGCCCTCCATCCCGACCATTGCCCGTGAACTGAAACTGTCAGAGTCTACTGTGAGACGGGCGATTCAGGACTTGAAAAAAGCGGAGCTTCTCGTCACTGAGCAAAGGTACCGTGCCAGGGGCGGCAAGAGCAGCCTGCTTTTTCATATCCGGAAACCGTGACCATGTAAAAATATCACCTTCCGCCAAGGGGCAACTGCGCCCTTTTGGTGAAAGGTGGTACCTGGCATGATGACAGGAGAAGGTGAACTTCCCACTGTAAGAGGGATTTACAGCAGAAAAAGAAGAACAGCAGCCTGAGTGAATCAGACTGCTGACTCTTATTTCTCTGCTTGTATTTCAAAGCAATA
>OERW01000278.1_pt1 | contig 10322 bp, 9 predicted proteins | sample 1540091 | NCBI WGS metagenome assembly OERW01 (sample SAMEA3891889, study PRJEB23780) | metagenome | biome: terrestrial biome; feature: animal house; material: Caecal content | place: Italy | collected 2015-05-05 | reverse complement strand
CTGCGTTTTGCCATAGCCCTCACCGTCCTTCCGGGAGGGCAGTCAGACTGCCGTCGTCCTCGTCTAGTGCCTCGATTGCTACCCGCATCCCCAACCGGAAACCCAGGATAAAGTTCTCCAGGGCCAAGGTGCTTCCGATCTCATTCTCTGCGTTGAGGAGCCGCAGGAGCATGGTTTTCTCCTCTCCTTCCAGCAGAGCGGAGAGCTTCTCCTCGTATTCCTCCGCCTGGTCCATGGCCTGCTGCAGCGGAGAGCCTGGGGTGATGTCCTGCTCGTTGGGTGTGATTTTCCCGAAGTACAGATCTTCCAGTATGTTTCGCATGTGTGCCGCCTCCTTTGCAACGACACACAATACCACAGAAATGGGAAATAGCCAGGGCTGTGGCGCAGAGTTATCAAACAATTCACACTTTTTGCGGCGTTTTTTCCTTGTCTACGGCATTTCAGTTTCCAGCTCTGGGGGCTGCGGACAAAAAGCTGGACCAAAACAGATCATAGAAGAAAAGATCAAGCAGCCAGGCCCAGGCAGCGTCTGAAGTCCAACGGGCTGCGCCAGCCAAGGGACTGCTTGATGCGTTTCCGGTTATACCAGTGCAGGTAGCTGTCCAGTATGGAGATGAATTGTCGGAGGGTCACGCCCTCCCAGGAGACGCCGTAGAACATCTCATTTTTCAGCCGGCCAAAGAATCCCTCGCAGGCGGCGTTGTCCGGTGAACAGCCCTTGGCTGACATGGAACGCCGCAGGCCGGCAGCTTTTGTGCGCTGAATCCAACCGGGCCAGCGGTAATGCCCGCCCCGGTCCGAGTGGAGGATGGGGTGCTCTCCTTCCTGCAGTTGCGAGATTGCCGCGTCCAGCATGGAATTCGCCAGCCGGGCATTGGGAGAGGTTCCGATCGCCCAGCTTACCGCCATGCCGTCAAAGCAGTCAATGATCGGTGAGAGGTATATTTTCCCTGCGGGAATGCTGAATTCCGTAATATCTGTCAGCCATTTCTCGTTGGGCTTTTCCGCGTGGAAGTTCCGGGCAATGAGATTGGGGACTGCCGGGCTGATCTCACCAAGATAGGAGTTATAGCGCCGGCGTCTGATGTTTCGGACAACAAGGTGTTCCTCCTTCATCAAGCGGCGGACCACCTTCTCGGACACTCTGCGTCCAAGGCCTCTCAAGGCGGCGTGGAGCCTTCGATAGCCGTAGCAGCCATTCACAGCGGCAAAGGTCTCCTTGAGCTCCTGCCGCAGGCTCTGGTATTGATCTGGTTTATCCAGCACTGCTTTCTGATAAAAGTAGCTGCTTTTGGACAGTTTTAAGCACTCCAATAATTCTTTCAGCCGATATGTGTTTCTAAGGGCGTCAATCACTACGGCCTTTTCCCGATTGCTTAGATGATCTGGATTGACGCCCTCCTCTTTTTTTAGGATCTCATCCGCCTTCTTCAGAACATCTACCTCCAGCTGCAGCCGGTGGCGTGTTCTCTCCAATTCCTGGTTCTCCCGCCGCAGCGCCTCTACCCTTTCTGCCAGTGCGGCGTTTTCCGCCCGCAATGCCTCTAACGCCGCCTCGGTGATTGGCTCCTCTGGTTTTTCCATCTCGTCTGTACACCCCCCGGCAAACAGTTTCTCCCGCCAGAAATACAGGTTGGAATGACTCACGCCATACCTGTTTGCGATCTTTTCCGCACTGCCCCCTCTGGCGCAGAATTCCACTACGGCCTCCCGTTTCTGTTCCGGTGTACATTTTACGACATTTCGCCTCGGCATACAAGCCTGTCCCTCCGGCGGCCTCGTTTCCAACACCCATTGCCGCAGACGATCCCGGTTGACATATCCCAGGGCCTTAGAGGTTTTCGTATAGTTGCACCCATTGGCATAATAGTGGGCCACCGCCTTCTCCTTTTGCTCCTGTGTATGCAAAGGCGCCCGGATGAAATCCCGGTGCAGATCTCCACTTTTCTGATATTCCCGATACCAGCCACGCAACGCCTCGTGAGATGGGTATCCCAACTCCTGGATCGTCTTGTTCGCTTGATATCCGGATGCGATGTATGCTTTGACTGCTCGCATCCGTTCCTCGTATGTGTACATTCTTGCCCCTTCCCGGTCCAGCTTTTTGTCCGCATGGCCGTGCCCCGCTGAACGATGTGCCCGCCGCTGAGGACCAGAATTTGATCAGCGTTCCGCACCGTGTTCAGGCGGTGGGCGATCATGATGAGCGTCTTTCCGCGGGTCAGGGCGGAGATGGCTGCCTGCAGCTCCGCCTCATTCTCCGGGTCCACGCTGGCGGTGGCTTCGTCCAAAATCACAATGGGAGCGTCTTTCAGCATGGCCCGGGCAATGGAGATGCGCTGCTTTTCCCCACCGGAGAGTGAACCGCCTCCCTCACCCAAGACTGTATCATATCCATCCGGCAGTGCCATGATAAAGTCGTGGCAGCAGGCGGCCCTAGCGGCGGCCACCACCTGCTCGTGGGTGGCATCCGGGCGGCCAAACTTGATGTTGTTCTCCACTGTGTCGTTGAAGAGGTACACCGACTGGAACACCATGGAGATATTCTTCATCAGGCTGTCCAGCTTGTACTCCCGCACATCGTAGCCTCCCACAGTGATTTTACCGCTCTGCACATCCCAGAACCGGGCGATCAGGTTGCAGAGGGTGGTCTTGCCGCCGCCGGAGGGTCCCACCACGGCGGTGGTACTGCCAGAGGGAACGGTCAAGCTCACGTGGTCCAGGATCGTCCTGTCCCCATAGGCGAAGGACACGTCCTGAAATTCCACGGAGGCGTCCGCTGTCGTCAGCTCCGCCCCGTCGATGTCCATGACCGGCGTGTCGTCAATGGAGTTGGCCTTGTCCATGGAGGCCCCCAGCATCTGCAGATTGTCCGCCATATTGCCGGCGCTCTCCAGCTCCGCATAGAGCATGAACGAAGCCACCAGCATCAAGAGGCACCGGGCCAGGGACAGGGTACCGCCGGAGTAGAATGCCAGGGCACACACAGCGATAGCCACAGAGAACACTCGCACCACGACCTGACGGAGCCCCATCCAGGGAATCACCGACTTTTCCAGTGACAACGCCTTATCACAGCTCTCGTCCACAGTCCTCTGTACCGCCTGGCCGCTGTCCTTGTCCAGGCCATAGGACTTTACCACGCTCATACCCTGGATGTACTCCAGCACCGCCTCCACCAGGTTCATCTGGGCGTGCTGCCGGGCAGGGCCGGTTTTCAGCATGGCTCGCTGGGAGAGCTCCGTCACTCCCAGATAGGCCAGGATACCCACGATGGCCAGCAGGCCCAGCCGCCAGTCCGCCACCGTGAGCCCCAGGCACAGGCCCAAGGTGTTAAGGAACCCGCCGATAACGCTCACCAGGCACCGGGCGGCATTGTTCTCCACATCGGACAGGGTCGTGGTGACCACGGCGGTGATGTTCCCCAGGGAGTTGTCGTTGAAATAGCCCATGGGGATATACCGCAGCCGGTCTCCGATGTGAATTCGTTTCTCCGCCACCATGAAGTAGCCTGTCTCCGTTTCCGCATTGGTGGACCAGTAGGAGCAGGCCGCCCGGCCTACCACAGATACCATCATCACACCAATGACCGGCCAAATGCGCAGGTCCACCCCGCCCACCAGAATATCCAGGGTGAGCATCAGGGCGGCAAACTGGAGGGCGGCGAACACCGCTCCCAGGAAGGCTACCGCCATGGACTTTTTCAAGAGCCCCCGCCGGGTCCCCGCAAAGTCGGAGATCTTCTTCAGAACACTGAACACGGCTCATTCCTCCTTCCCGTCCCGGGTACCCAGATAGGTGTTCCACATCTGGGCATACAGTGGGCACTGTTTCAGCAACTCCTCCTGCCGCCCCTGACCGGCGATCCGGCCCTCGTTAATGACTACGATGTTGTCCGCGTCGGCCACTGTTCCCAGCCGGTGGGCGATGACGATCAGAGTCTTGCCCCGGGTCAGGTTGGAGATGGCCCGCTGGATTACCGCCTCGTTCTCGGGGTCAATACTTGCGGTGGCTTCATCCAGGATCACGATGGGTGCGTCCTTCAGCATGGCCCGGGCAATGGAGATCCGCTGCTTCTCCCCACCGGACAGGTGCCCGCCGCCACCGCCGCAGATCGTGTCGTACCCATGATCCAGCGCCCGGATGAACTCGTCGCACCCAGCGGCTTTTGCTACCCGCTCCACTTCCTCGTCGCTGGCATCCAGACGGCCCATGCGGATATTTTCCCGAACCGTGCGGTCAAAGAGGTAGTTGTCCTGGGACACGTAGGCGATCTGCCGGTTCAACTGCTCCAGGGGAATGTCTTTCAAATCGGCCCCGCCCAGGGTGATACTGCCGCCGGACACGTCCCAGAACCCGGCAATCAGTTTGGCGATGGTGCTCTTGCCGGAGCCGGAGGGACCCACCAAGGCGGTGACGGTGCCCGGCGCGATGTCCAGGGAGATGTCATGGAGCACCTCACCGTCCTCCGCCTTGTAGGTGAAAGAGACGTGGTCCAGATGGATAGCCATACCGCTGAGGGTAGCCTCCTGCTCCGGCCGCTGGAGTTCCGGGGCATCCAGGATGGCGGAGATCTCCCCCACATTGGTGCCCACCACCGCCAGTTCATCCACAAAGGTCATGGCGGAGATCAGCGGCCCTGTGAGACCCAGGGACAGCACTACAATAGTGAGGAAGGTGGCGGCGGACAGGCTGCCACCGGACCACAGCAGCAGTCCCACCGGCAGTACCGGCAGCAGCACCGAGGGGATCACCGTCTGCATGACGGCCATGAACTTCTGGTTCTCCGCCATCCAGTCCACATAGTACTGGGCGTTCTCCGTCACCGCGTCGGCATATCGCTTGTAGGAACCGGCGGACTGGCTGAAGGCCTTCACCACCTGGATGCCGCCCACATACTCCACAATCGCGTTGGCCATACGGCGGCCCACCTCCACCGCCCCCTGCCAGCGGGCGCCGTAGGTCTTGGCGCTCTGCATGGACACCAGGATACCCACCACCGTGGTCACCAGGGATGCCAGCCCCATCCGCCAATCCAGCACGAAGATGTAGACCGCGATGGCCAGGGGAACCAGCAGGTTGGAGGTCATCTCCGGCAGCAGGTGGGCCAGGGTGGGCTCCATGCCCTCCACCCGGTCCACGATGGTGGTCTTGTACTGGCCGGACGGGGTATCCAGAATCGTGCCCATGGGCACCCGGCTCAGCTTCGCCAGCAGCGCCCTGCGGACCCTCCGCAGGGTATGATAGGTCGCGGTGTGGGACAGCGCCGTGGACCAAGTGGAGAACAGGGCTTTCCCCAGATACCCCACCAGCGCGCCCGCGCACCAGGGCATGCACTCCACCAAGCCCCCGCCGGAGAGAAGCCGTGCGATCATAGCCGCCACACAGAAATAGGGCACCATCCCGCAGGCCACCCCCAGCAGCGCCAAGGCCACCGACGTGTAAAACCCGCCGTGCTCACCGTCCGCCCAGCCCCATAGTACGGCAAAGGGGGAGGGCGCTTTCTTAGATTCCATATCAGCATCTCCTTTAGTTAGTTTTTGCTAACTTTTAATCAAAAAACTGGGGGAACTCAGGTGTCTGAGATCCCCAGCAGTTTGAACCAACCGGCAGAATAGAAGTCCCGGAGGCTTGCCATATAGCGAAGTGCCTTCTCCCGGGGCATGTCGTGGCGCACCGTCTCAAAGATGCCGTTGAACAGGGCGCTGGACATGATGTGGATGAGTTCGTCGTCGATTTGAGGCAGCGAGTAGCCGGCCTCTGCCATCTTTTCAATGAGGGCCCGGCCGGCGTTATCCTCGATTTCCGCCAGAGTATCCAGATAGTGCTCATACTTAGTGCCCCCGGCGCAGCAGGCGATCAGTTTGAAGGCGTCGAAGTGGTCGTAGATGAAGTCCAGCATCCACCCGGCCTCTTCGTCAGGCACTTCGGGGAGGTTTCGTACCTGCTCCTCCACGCTCTGCTGAGCAAAGGTCTGCTGTACCGCCCGGTAGCGATCCGCCAGCTCTTGGGCCGGCTGGGCGACCAAAGCGTCAAACAGCGCCTCTTTGTCCGCATAATAGCGGTAGATAGCCCCGGTAGTTACTCCCAGTGAAGCGGCTATATGCCGCAATGAAGCATCCCGGTAGCCTAACGCGAGGAACTCTTTTCTGCCGGTCTCCAGTATGTCTGCACAGAGCTTTTCATTCAGAACGCGCATCGGCTTCTCCTTAAAATAACGTCGTTATTAAATAACGATGTTATTTTAATCTGCCGAACACTATTTGTCAAGCCTTCTCCGGGAAAATTTACGGCGTTGCTCACGATGTCATTCCGCTGACAGCCAGGAGACGGCCCGGGCGCCGCTCTCCCGCAGGAACTCCCCGTCGTGAGTGATAACCAGCACGCACAGTCCCCGCTCCGCCAATTCCCGGAGCAGGCAGCTCACCTCCAGCATGTGAGCGTAGTCCAACCCGCTGGTGGGCTCGTCAAAGATCAGCAGTTCTTTCCCGCTGAGGCAACCGTCTACAATGGCGAGCCGCTGCTTCTGCCCGCCCGAGAGCGCCAGAGGATGTGCCTGGACATATTGAGCCAGATCCATTCGCTCCAGCGCGGCCATGGCCTCCATCTCATTCGCGCCATTCCCCAACTGGGCTTCGGCCAGCACGCTGTCGGCAAAGAGCTGGAGGTTCACATCCTGCATGATGAGAAAGCCCAGCCGTTTTCTCTCTTTTCGACTGGCAGGTTTTCCGTCCCAGAGGATCGTCCCGGTTTTCTCCTTCATCAGACCGCAGAGGCAGCGGGCCAGGGTCGTCTTCCCCGCCCCGTTGTGGCCGGTGATGGCGGTGATCTGTCCCCTGGGGGCGGAAAAGGATACCTGTTCCCACACAGCCGTCCGATCATAGGAGGCCTGCAGGCCTCGCACCGACAAGCCATCTCCCGTTTCGCCCGGCGTGCGCTGTGGCTCCTGTAACGGCACTTCGGCCAAACTTCTCAAACCCATGGCTCGGCGCCGCTCTTCAGACAGCGAGAGAAATTCTGCTCTGGAATATACCCGTTCCAGCCGCCCCTCCCGCAGATAAAACACCCGATCAGCCAGGTCGGCAGCGTACCAAAGGCGGTGCTCCGCCACCAGGACGGTTTTTCCCGCTGCTTTCAGCCGCCTCAGAATGTCCCGCAGTTGACGGATGCCCTCGCCGTCCAGATTGGAGGAGGGCTCATCCAACACAAACACCTCCGGCCCCATGGCCCATGCGCTGGCACAGGCGATGCGCTGCTTCTCCCCGCCGGACAGAGCAAAGATATTCCGATCCAGGAGCGGGTCCACGCCGCAGACCCTTGCGGCAGAGGAAAGGGCCTGCTCCATCTCCTGATGGGATGCCCCCCGGCTCTCCAGCCCGAACAGCACCTCGCTGGTGGTGTCCAGGTTGAAGAACTGGGACTTGGGGTTTTGGAACACCGAGCCCACGGTCTCGGCCAACTCCCACAGGGGTGTCCGGGATATTTCTTGTCCGGCTACTGTGACGGTTCCCTCCAGCTTTCCGTTTCCGCCATGCTGGAGCAGACCGTTGATCAGCTTAATGATCGTAGTCTTTCCGCAGCCGCTCTCCCCGGTCAGGAGGATCAGTTCTCCCGGCTCCACGGTGAAGGAACAGTCCCGTAGGCTCGGTTGTCCCCGGCCCTCGTAGGTATAGGTCACATGGTCAAAGGCAATCATGGCAGAACCCCCTTGCAGCAGATGCCGCCCACGCACAGGGCCGCAAAGGCCAGGCAGACCACCGCATCCTGGATGTGGAACCCGATGGGCCGCCAAGAAGACCGCTTCCCCGGATGTTCGATGCCCCGTGAGGTAGCAGACTCGCTCAGTTCCTCGGCTGTCTGTGCCGCCCCCATGAGCATGGGAACATAGACGCACTCCAGTTTCTGCTCCAGCCCCCGGATGCGCCGCAGGGCCATGGCGTCCCGGATGTGCCGGAAGTCCTGCCGCAGAGCCGGGAGGAACCGCAGCGTAACCGCCAAGGTGATGGAGAAGTTCCGGGAAACGCCCATCCGCTCCAGCGCGGCCATGAACTGGCTGACGCTGGTAGTAGCAATGATGTACGCTCCGCCGGCAATGCAGGGGAAAACCAGGATGAAGTAAGTCACCGTAGCAAAAACCGTAGCCAGGGACCCGGGCAGAACCGGCAGCAGCCAATACTGGATCGCCAGCACGGCAAGATAGGCCAACAGCAGACCTGCCAGCATCTTCCCCTTCCGCTCCAGAAGGAAGAGGACGAAATAGGCCAGCATGACGCCTATGCGGAAGACCGTCGGCGACCAGGTAAACACTACCACATTAGCCAGCAGCCAAATCAAAATTTTTGTTCTCGGGTCCAGCGCCGAGCCTTGAACCTGCCCCGCGCTCATTGGGCCAGCCCGGCCTTCACAAAGTGCTTGCGCATGAGTTTCATCCCCAGCAGGGCGCCCAAGATGGAGCCCACCAGGATACTCAGGACGATGACGCCAAACACCGGCCAGGTGAGCAGGCCCTCCATGGTGGTCATATAGCCGGGGTCCATCATCTGGGCGGCGTACTCCAGGTAACTCTCTTTCGTGTACCACAGGGGCAGGAAGTCCCCGATGAAACCCAGGTTGAAGCAGAAGAAGCCCAGCACCAGCCAGCCTTTCTTCTGAAATTGCCCGGCCTTCAGGCACAGTTCACACAGGATACCGCCCACAAGGCCGGTAATGGGGAACATCCAGGTAGCGGATACAAGGACCAAGCCTGTGACAAGGCTCGTAATGAGGAAGGGGCCGTTCTTTCGGATCTTCGCCACCAGAAGCATGAACACCGGCCCGATCAGGATGGCGTCAACAAAGTGGGTGGCAAACCACACATAGGGGCTGATACCGCCCACCAGCATAAAGAGAAAGCGGATGGCGATACAGACCGCTCCCAGCGCGCCGGCCGTGATGGCGTCCTTGGCTGTCAATTTCCGCTTCCCGTCCATTCCTTGTTGAGACATTTGAATTCCTCCTGTCAATTACTCGTTAGATCAGGCTAACCACTTGACAGGATAGCACAGCAGCCCCTATACCACAAACTCCGTTCCGTCGTTTTGGCTCCAAACAGCACTCAATTTTCTCCGGAGCGTTGACGGCAAGAAGTGTGTCCGGTACAATCAAATGCAGATGAAACAAGGGAGGAACTCCGATGTCCCATCTGATGCAGCTCTTTGAGGCGGCCCGCTTTCCCGGCGGCGTGGAAGTACATACGGACGGCATCAGCGCCGCCATGACGCTGGATGGGCCGGAACACGGAAGTCTGCGGCTTTTCTCTCTCGCTCCTGGTGTGATCCTCTCCTTCAACCGGATCTACACCCAGGTCTGGCCTCTGGCACAGACTGAGGCGGCCAATATCCTGCTGCTGAATTTCTGCCTCAATGGCCGGTGTGAGGTGGACCTGGACAACGGACAGTTCGCATTCCTCTCTCAAGGGATCATGGCCCTGGGCACCCAGCAGGTCAAAGAAGCCTACCGTTACCCCAGCGGCGTCTATGAGGGGGTGGAGTTGTTTCTGGACATGGATGCGCTGGTGCAGGAACCCTACTGCCTGTTCCTGGAGGCAGGTATTGACTTGACAGCCCTGATCCGGCACTTTCAAGCCGCTCAGAAACTTTATCTTGCTCAGGCCCCTGCTGCCATACAGGGAATATTGTCCGACTTGTGGGCATTGCGGGATACCGAGGATGTGGGGCGGATGAAACTTAACTCCGCCCGGCTGCTGCTGGAATTAGGGCGGCAGCCCTATGTGCCCCACCCCCGCATCCGGTACTTCACCTTGTCCCAGGTGACCATTGCCAAGGAGGTACGCTCCATTCTCCTATCCGATCTCAGCCAAAATCACACGGCACGGGAACTGGCGGAGCGGTTTCAGATTGGGGAGACCAGCTTGAAGAACTATTTCCGGGGCGTATTCGGGGAAAATCTCTCCGTCTGGCTCCGGGAGGCCCGGATGCGCCGGGCCGCGGAACTGCTGCGGGACACGGAACTGCGGGTGGCGGAGATCGCGGAACAGGTGGGCTATGAAAATCAGAGCAAATTTGCGGCAGTCTTTGCCAAGCAGTTCGGCTGTCCGCCGCTGGAATATCGGAGAAGGGCACGGCTCGATTGAGCCGTGCCCTTTTCTGTCCGATTTCAAAAAGCGTTATACCTCCGCACCGTTCAGCCGCCACTGGGCACTCTCGCTCTGAAGCTCCACCATGCGGCGGTAGAGGCCGCCCCGCTCCATCAGCTCCGCCGGGCTGCCCTGCTGGGCCACATGGCCGTCATCCAGCACCACGATGTGGTCGGCTCCCGCC
>OERW01000269.1_pt1 | contig 10577 bp, 9 predicted proteins | sample 1540091 | NCBI WGS metagenome assembly OERW01 (sample SAMEA3891889, study PRJEB23780) | metagenome | biome: terrestrial biome; feature: animal house; material: Caecal content | place: Italy | collected 2015-05-05 | reverse complement strand
ATTGGACTTAGCCAAAAAGCAATCCAAAAGATTGAAGAGAGAAATGTTGGTTTTTATTTCAATCTCAAAACAGAATTAAAAAACCAAACCAAAAACACGACTGCTTGGACTGCTCCTACAACCATTATAATAGGGCTTTGTGCGTTTTTAGAAAAAGCAAAAGAAATTGGTTTTGATGAGATTTATCACGATACAAAAGCACGCTCTTTAGCCTGTGATGCAGCACTAGAGAGCATTGGATTGAAAATCTATCCCACAATCCCCGCACTTTCTATGACTACTATTAGCGATGACAAAAGCGATGAAATTAGAAAAATCCTCAAAAAAGATTTTAATGTCAATGCCGCTGGAGGACAAGATCATCTAAAAGGCAAAATATTTAGAATCAATCATATGGGAATAGTGCCCATTAATGAAATCGCTTGGGTTGTCAATGCAGTTGAATTAAGCTTAGATAAATTAGGGCGTAGAAAATTCAATGGTTTTGCAAATCAAATTTTCTTAGAACAATATTATAAACTTAAAAATTCAAAGGTAAAATAATGAAAATTTTAGTAACTGGGACAGCAGGCTTTATTGGCTCGTTTTTGGCTTTGAGGCTTTTAGAGCGTGGAGATGAAGTTATTGGGCTTGATTGTATTAATGATTATTATGATGTAAAAATCAAATATGGGAGATTAAAAAACGCTGGAATCTCTCAAGAAAAAATCTCTTATAATACACTCATCCAAAGCGAAAAATACCCCAACTATCGCTTTATCAATCTCAAATTAGAAGATAGAGAAAACCTCTTTGCTCTTTTTAAAAATGAAAAATTTGATAAAGTCTGCAATCTCGCTGCTCAAGCGGGTGTGCGATATTCTTTAGTCAATCCCTATGCTTATATTGATAGCAATATCGTAGGTTTTGTAAATATCCTAGAAGCTTGCAGGCACCACAATATTAAGCATTTAGCTTATGCTTCTAGCTCTTCGGTTTATGGACTTAATGAGGGAATGCCCTTTAGCACAAGTGACAATGTAGATCATCCAATTAGCCTTTATGCTGCAAGCAAAAAAAGCAATGAATTGATGGCTCACACTTATTCTTATCTCTTTAATCTCCCTACAACCGGACTAAGATTCTTCACAGTTTATGGACCATGGGGACGCCCTGATATGGCTTTATTTCTCTTTACAAAAGCAATCTTAGAGGATAAAGCCATTGATGTTTTCAATAATGGGGAAATGCTAAGAGATTTTACCTATATTGATGATATTGTAGAAGGTGTGGTTAGAGTAATTGACAATATTCCTACACCAAATCCGCAATGGAATGGCAAAAATCCTGACCCACACAGCTCAAAAGCACCTTATAAAATCTACAATATTGGCAATAACAATCCCGTAAAACTTATGGACTTTATTGAAGCTATCGAAAAAGAAGTCGGCAAAACAGCTCAAAAAAATATGCTACCTTTGCAACCCGGTGATGTTCCAGCAACTTATGCAAATGTTGATGATTTGGTGAGTGAGTTAGATTATAAGCCTAATACTTCCATCCAAACAGGAATTAAGAATTTTGTGAAGTGGTATCGAGAATTCTTTGCAATCTAAGCAATTCTACAAATTCTGAATCCCTCTAATAAAGGGATTCAATACAATCCCCTTAAGAATCTAGAGAGTTAATTTTTTCTGCTGCGAGATTATCAAGGCTTTTTACAACTTTATCGCTTTCTTCTTCTGCTTGTTTGAAGTATTTGCTAATCTCTCCCATACAACCTTTTGTTCCGCCGTTATTTTTCATTACATTGTATCCAGCAATGATATTTTCATGCACTCCTTGGTGTGGTGCTTCAATAAGAGGATAACTAGGCAATGTAGAATAATTTTGCTTACCACTTCCGCTATCATACCATTTACCCAAACGACAATCATGATGCCCAACAAAAGTTGCTTCCATATTTTCATTAAAGATTGCACTATAACCATTAATCTTAAAGAGCAAATGATCAAGTTTAACAAGTCCGATAAATGTCGAAGTAAGAATCTGCTGTGTTTCTTGACAAATTTGTGTAGCTGAAGTTTGGATTTTTTCCAATGTTTCATTTTGTGTTCCCAAAACTTCCATTTCTTTGATAATTTCATCGGTAGAAGTTTGCACCTCTGAAAAATTCTGTTGCACCACTTGAATATTCATCTCAATTTCTTTGGTAGCTTTTTGTGTCCTTTCTGCTAGCTTCCTAACCTCATCTGCAACAACAGCAAATCCTCTACCATGCTCCCCTGCTCTTGCTGCTTCAATAGCTGCATTAAGTGCAAGTAAATTTGTTTGGTCTGCAATATCTTTAATCACACTTACAATATTTTTAATATCTTCTGCTTGTCTTGTTACCTCATTTGTCTTATCACTAACATTTTGCATAGAGCTTGTAATCTCTTCAATAGCAGCTGCAGATTCTTGAAGAGAACTTGCTTGAGAAGCACTGCCATCTAGCAATTTATTCATTGATTCTTGCAAGTCATCTGTCTTTTTTACCAAATCTTTGGCATATCCCTCTGATGAAAGCAACATTTTGCGAATTTCTTCACCCAAAATATTAGTAGTTACCTCAACATTTCCTGAAGCATTTGGAATTTGTTTTGTGAAATCCAACATTTTATAAGATTCAAAAACATCATGAATAATATTCATATTAGAACCCACTCTTCTTTGCAAGGCATCTAGCATTTTATTTAGCACCTCTCTTAACTCTACCAACTGCGGATTATGTGGATTTTCTAAAATTCTTGTTGTAAGATCCCCATTTTCAACTTTTTGTGCGGTTTGAGCTGCTTGTTTGATTGTGTTTTCATCTTTTTGTAAGCCCTCTTTAGTCTTCTCCACATTTTCATTAATCGCTTTTGCCATAACACCAAATTCATCATTTGAGGCGATATGAATCGGCTTTGGAGCTTCTTGTGTTTCATGGTTGATATAAGCAAAAAGTGCTTCTAAGCCTTTTTGAATAGAGGTAATTGGATTGATAAACACTTTGATGATAAAAAATAGAACCAAAACTCCCACAATCAACAAAGCAATATTTATCAAACCATCTCGAATTGCTGCTGCATTAACTGCTGCTTTATAATCAGCTACATTAGCTGAAACCACCATAATCCAACCAAATGGCATTACACGATAATGCGCAACACTCTCTGCACCTTTGACATTTTGATAGCTAGCAATTCCTATTGGTTGCTTACTTGCCATATTAGATACAGCAACTTCGGATGCTATTTTTTTATTATCCAAAACAAGTTCTGCTTGCTTATGAGAGATAATTTCTCCTTGTTTGTCCATGATAAATACAGAAAGACTTGGAAAAACTTCTGTAGAAAAGTTCTTAAATCTCTCTTGGAAGTTTCCAATCACTATATCCGCTCCTATCACTCCAGCCATTTTACCATTCTTATAAAAAGGCATAGAAACTGTCGCAACTTGCTTACCCTTTAGCGAACCCACTTGAGAGATATAAGCATCACTTACCACAAATCCATTCGCCTTTTTTGCTGCTTGATACCATGGTCTTGTCCTCATATCCATTTGCGGTGTATCCCAAACTGCACTAAAATTTACCTTTGGTTCTTTTTGATAAGATTCATCCAAATAACTACCATCTTCCTCATATACAATAAAAATATCTGGATATTTCACTGCCTCTACGATATGGGACATCACTTCCCTTTGAGCAACAATATCATTCTTGTCCAAACGAGAAATTGCATTTCCAATAAATTCTAAATGCTGTTTAGCTTCTATATTCATAGTGATATTAATTGTCGTATAAGAAGCCTCCAAAATACTTTCTTGTATGGTGCTAAAAAGTTTATTAGTATTTTCAGCTGTCCCCCTATAATTAAAGAAAATGCTAACACTCATCATCACAACAAATGCAACAATAATTAAACCCGAAATTTTTAATGCTAAAGATTTCACTTTCAAAACCACCCCTTTCTTACTACTTTATCTAAAATTATAACTCTTGTTACTTTAATTTTTATTAAACTCCCATTGTTGTGCTTCTTGCAAAATCTCTCTTGCACCTTTATCAATCATTTCTAATGCCAACTTTCGCCCTATTTGCCTACACTCTTCTACTCCTTGCACTTGCACTTCCTTAGAATCCCTCAAACACTTTGTTCCATCAGGAATCCCCAAAACAGCTTTGATACTTAGTAGATTGTTTTCTAAGTTTGCATTCACTCCAATAGGGACTTGACAACCTCCCTCTAATGTCTTTACAAACTCCCTTTCAGCACTTGTCTCAAAACAAGCTTTTTTATCATTAAGAAAATCAAGCATTTCTACGACTTTGCTATCCATTCTACATTCAATCCCCAAAGCAGCTTGCCCCATAGCCGGTATCATAAAATCAAGGGGGATAATATAGGGTATTTCATTTTCTATTCCTAGCCGATTCACTCCTGCTTGAGCCAAAATAATTGCATCAAAATCCCCTTCTTTTAATCGCTTAAGTCGAGTTTGGACATTCCCTCTTAGGCTTATACAATCCAAATCTTTACGCAAAGTATGAATCTGCATTACACGCCTTAATGAAGTTGTCCCTACTTTTGCTCCACTTGGAAGCTCTTCTAGGCTTTTATATTTAAAACTCAAAAAACTATCTCGCACATCTTCACGCTTAGTTATTGCTGCTAATCCTAAATTTTCCACAAATTCCACTGGCACATCTTTTAGGCTATGGACTGCGATATCAATTTCTCCTTTTAGCATCAATTCTTCAAGCTCTTTAGTAAAAAGTCCCTTTCCTCCAATTTTAGCCAAAGGGACATCTAGGATTTTATCTCCTTTGGTTTTTACGATTTTTAACTCCACTTCCAAATTAGAATATTGCTCTTCTAAAGCCTTCTTCACAAAGTTAGCCTGCCAAAGCGCCAAAACACTTCCTCTTGTCCCAATAATTATTTTCTTCATTTCAATCCTTAATTTCTTTTTCTACCACTTCTACATCAATTACTTCATTATGAGTATTTTTTGTAAATTTTGACTTCACAAAAGGTTTTATAAGAACAAAACCAAAAGAGCTAAACTGCATTAAAATCCCTAAAATATCAGTAAAAGCACCGGGCAAAATTAGCAAAAATGCTCCCAAGATTCTAAAAATATTAGAACCCACAAAAGCTTCATAAGTAATCTCTCTTGAACGCAACCTCTCTAAAGCCTCTGCAAAAAACAATCTAAAATTAACTAAAATCCCAAATCCCAAAAAAGCAGTCAAAATAATCTCTAATACAAACCCCAAAACTCCGATTAAATCGATAACCTCATAACTCACAAAAACTTCTATAATGAGATAAACAATCAACAAAACCAATGGCATAACCAATCCTTTGTATTTTTTAGAATCTTAAAACAATTTCATCAAGTCTATCTTCATATTTTCAAAATCGCACAAAGAGATTCCAAAAATCCCTCAAAATCATTTACTTCAAACATCGTCTTTTCCAAATTTGCCCTACAAACCAACTCGACTTTCCCCTCTTGAATCCCTTTACCCACTATCAAGGCATAAGGCATACCAATAAGCTCAAAATCCGCCATTTTTGCCCCATAACGCTCATTTCTATCATCTAGCAAACACTCTATTTTTTGTTCGCTAAGAGCATGATAGATTCTTGTAGCTAGCTCCACTTGCTCACAATCCTTGGTATTAGAAATCACAATATCTAGCAAAAATGGTGCTGTAGCCTTTGTCCATTTCATACCTTTCTCATCATAATGCTGTTCAATAATAGCTGCCAAAAGCCTTGAGATTCCAATCCCATAGCACCCCATAATAAAAGGTTTGGATTTTCCATTTTCATCTAAAAATGTCGCTCCCATAGCTTGTGAATATTTCTCTCCAAGCTGAAAAATATGCCCAACTTCAATTCCCTTAGTAAAATACAAATGCCCTTTTTGACATTTTTTGCAAATATCGCCCTCTTGCACCTCTAATAAATCTTTAAATTCTAAGCCCTCAAATAAATTCAAATCCACCCCAACAAAATGATAATCCTTTTCATTAGCCCCACAAATAAGATTAGAAGCTCCCTCCAACTCTTTATCAAAATAAATATATGGACTTTGAGTAATATTACGCAACGCATAAGGACCAATAAAGCCGGGAAATAAGCCTATATTTTTGATTTCATCTTCATTGACATCTACAATCTCGTTAGCTCCACTAATAGCATTTAAGGCTTTTGTTTCATTTAAAAAATCACAACCCCTCAAAAAGAAAAATGCAAATTCACTCTTGCCTCCCTCAAATATAGCCTTTTTCACAACTGCCTTAATCGTCCAAAATGAATCAATCTTAAAAAACTCTGCAAGAGATTCAATAGTTTTGACATCTGGAGTGTGAAATTTAGCGAAATTCGCTTGTGGCGGTGGCGTTTGTGTGCTTTTTTCAAGACGATTTGCTGCCTCCAAATTTGCCGCATAAGAGCAATTATCGCAAACACAAATTGTATCCTCTCCACTCTCTGCTAGGACCATAAACTCTTTGCTTCCACTTCCCCCAATTGCACCACTATCTGCCTCAACTGCCCTAAAATCTAACCCCAACTTAGAAAAAATTACACTATAAGTTCGCTCCATTTCATCAAATTCCCTCTTTAAGTCCTCATAACTACTATGGAAGCTATAACCATCTTTCATTATAAATTCTCTTCCTCGCATAAGTCCAAAACGAGGGCGAATCTCATCACGAAACTTTGTTTGTATTTGATAAAGATGCAAAGGCAATTGTTTATAACTTTTGACATAAGTTTTGACTAATTCTGTAATCGTTTCCTCATGGGTTGGACCAAAAACAAATTCATTTTCTTTCCTGTCTTTGAATCTCAAAAGTTCTTTGCCATATCTCTCATAACGACCACTAGCTTGCCACAAACTAGCAGGGGTTACGCAGCCAAGCAAAACTTCATTTGCCCCTGCATTATCCATTTCTTGCTTGACAATTTTTGAGATTTTATCCAAAACTCTTTTTCCTAATGGTAAAAAGTTATAAATTCCACTACCAATCTGCTGAATAAATCCTCCACGCAATAAATACTCATGACTTTTTAAAACGACATCTTTGGGAGTTTCTTTAAGAGTGGGGATAAAAAAATTAGAAAATCTCATCTTTATTCCTTTAGAGCTATGATTTTATCATCTGAATATTCGCATTTATATTTTTCTACCATAAAAGGTTCTGTGTTTTGCTCAAACAAAAATCTCAAAGATTCAACAACGCCATCACCTTTGGGAGTATTTGCAATCGATTTAAGATTGATTGTGAGATTATGCAAAAAACTATTAAAGGCATTATGCAATGTCTTCTCGATATTTTTTTCATATTCTTGTGGCAAATAACCTTTTGTAATCCCTTTTTGGATTTCCTTTAAACTCGCCTCTTTGGCTTGTTGGCGAATCATTTTAATCAAAGGTTCTACATTAAGCGTCTGCAACCATGCAAAAAAATCTTGCGTATGACGACCAACGATTCCATAAGCTATTTTTGCTTGTTCCTCCCGCAATGCAAGATTTTTATTAACAATATCTTGCAAATCATCAACAGCAAAAACACAAATATTTTCATCACAAATCTTATCAATATCCCTAGGCACCGCCAAATCAAACCAATAACGCTTTTCTTTTTGGGATTCCACCATATCTTGTGTAATAATTGTATGTGGCGCTCCTGTTGCTGTAAATACAAGCGGAATTTGATTAATCAATGCTCCCAATTCCCCAAAACTCTCTACTCGTATCTGTACCCCAGAGTGATTTTTTGAAATTTCACTAGCAAGATTTTCTGCATTTTTAATATCTCTATTAATTAGCACGATTTTAGCCTGCTGATTGACCAAATGCTTTACACATAAAGAACTCATTTCCCCAGCACCAATTACCAATGCTTCTTTTTCTTTTAAAACTCCCAAAATTTCCTTTGCTTTAGCCACAGCAGTAGAAGCAACAGAAACGGAATTTTGCGAAATGCTTGTAGAATTTCTCACACTTGCAGCACACCTAAAAGCAAAATGAATCGCACGCGAAATTTCCAAAGAACAACAACCTAAGTCATAAGAATATTTAAACGCATTTTTAAGTTGCCCTGAAATTTGTGTCTCTCCGACAACTAAGCTATCCAATGAACTTGCCACACTAAAGAGATGGTGGATTGCTGCGATATTTTCATAAGAATCTGCGCGTTGTTTTAATGTATCTATGTCTATTTTACAAAAATCACTCAATTTAGCCAATAAAAATTCTTCTGCTTTTTGCGCATTATACACACTCAAAATAAACTCTATACGATTACAAGTTGAGAGTATCACAGCTTCTTCTATAAATTTATTCTCCACTAATTCTAATAAGAAAGTCTTAGTTTGTGGATTTTTGGTATCCAATGCCATTCTCTCACGCAATGCAATATCGGTATTTTTATGGGAGTAGCTTAAAATATAATATTCCATTTCCTGCCTTAAAAGTCTCTATTAATCATTTCTTGCATTATTTTTATAAGTTTATCACAAGAATGGTTGGAAATAGCTTCAATTCCAACTTCTCCCAAATGTTTTGCCAAATCTATGCTCTTTTGGATAGCTCCACTTGCCTTAAGATTCTCCAAAATCCAATCTTGCTCTTTTTGCTCCAATTCCTTACCAAAAGCATTTTCAAGGCGTTTTTTGTCGATTGTGTTTAAACTATGGTATAAATAAATATAAGGCAAGGTAGTTTTGCCTTCCTTAAAATCGCTCAAAGCTGGTTTTCCAAGAGTTTGTGTGCTAGAGACAATATCCAAAACATCATCAATAATTTGAAATGCTATCCCCAAATTCCTCCCATAGATTCGGAAACTTTTTGCCTCTTCTTGATTTCTCCCTGACAAAAAAGCAGCCGCATAAGCAGTGGATTCTATCAATGATGCGGTTTTATGCTCCACCATTGTAAGATACTTTGCCTCATTAGCATTAAATTGTTTTGCTAATTCTACATCTTCCATTTCACCTATTGCCAAAGTTGTTACAGCATTAGCGACAATGCGAGGAATCATAGGAAAATTTTCTTGAAATTGTGTCAATTCACAAAATGCTTTGGAATACAAAATATCACCCAGCATAATTGCATTTTTATCTCCAGCAATTGCATTAATAGAAGGCTTTGAACGACGCATTGTCGCATTATCTATCACATCATCATGAAGCAAAGAGGCACTTTGTATCATCTCAATAATTGCACACAACAAAATACATTCTTCACTCTCAGTAGCAATATTCAAAGCCAACTTACTGCGCAGCATTTTACCTTTTTGAATCTTGCTAGATAATTCCAAAACAATCGGGGATTCTAGCTCCTCTAAAAAATCTTCTATTTTTTGATTAATTTGTTCCAAAGCCTCCATTTGGCACTTTCCTTTCATCAATGATATTAAAATCTCTTCCGCCTTCATAAAGATAAAAATTTAAAGTAGCAATTTTATCTACCCTTTTGTAATCCTTAAAACATAACAAAAAATAAGGTTCTTGGCTATAATATCTCTCTTGTGCTTTCCACAAATTTATTTGATAACAATTCCTTTGATAATCCTCATACAAAACAAATTGATGAGGAAAAGAATCGTAATTCAAATGCACTACTAAACCCTCATTTTTTAACAAAGTCCAACGAAAATACAAAGTCTTTTGTGCTTGATTAGCTTGCAATTTTATCACATAAAATTCATCTTTTTTAAGCTCAATTGTCTTATTAGCCTTCCATTGTATAGGTGCAAAAAGCCACGAAATACAACAAAACAACAAAAAAAAGATTCTATTCATTTTGCGTGAGAATATTCCCCATAGATTCTATTGCTAGATTTTGTGTATGGCGATGAATCTCCTCAGCAACCTCCTCACTTTTTAAAAGATATTGCAATTCTTCTTCCCAAGTCTCTCCCAAACGCTTTTCCAATAAAATTTCCATCGCAGCAAGCCTTTCTAATATCCTTATCAATTCTGCACTTGTGAGGTTATTAGAAGCATTAAAAATAATTTCCAACCACTTATCTTTTGGCAACCCTTCAAAAATATGTTCCATAATTTATTCCTTATTTTTATCTTCCAATCTTGCCAAAACAGAATTCCTATGTGCGTCTAATCCTTCAGTATGAGCCAAGATTCCACATTCTCTTCCAAGCTCTATAATTCCCTGTTTAGAAAAGGAAATAATAGAGCTTTTTTTCATAAAATGTTCCACACCAAGAGGAGAAAAAAACTTTGCACTACCACCCGTTGGCAATGTGTGATTAGGACCTGCGATATAATCCCCAATAGGTTCTGGAGTATTTTCACCAATAAAAATTGCACCTGCGTGTTTGATTTTTGGCAAAACTTCAAGAGGATTCTCCACTAATAATTCCAAATGCTCTGGTGCAATCTCATTCATCAAAGAAATAGCCTCATTAATATCTTTGGTAATGATAATAGCCCCACGCTCGTTAATAGATTTGGCTGTTATTTCCTTTCTTGGGAGTGTTTGGAGACATTCTTCTATTTTCAATGCCACTTCTTTAGCTAATTTCTCAC
>OERW01000265.1_pt1 | contig 10787 bp, 11 predicted proteins | sample 1540091 | NCBI WGS metagenome assembly OERW01 (sample SAMEA3891889, study PRJEB23780) | metagenome | biome: terrestrial biome; feature: animal house; material: Caecal content | place: Italy | collected 2015-05-05 | reverse complement strand
CTCTTTCATATGAGTTTTTCATGCCGCTTTGTCAATACGGCGTTGTCTATCATTTCCTCCACTACATGTGTCCCTTGTTTCCGGTCAATCTCTACCAGCATCCTGATCGTTGGTGCGGCCTGTTTGGACAGCCAATCCAGAATGCGCAGCCAGTCAAACGATTCTGGTTCTGCGGTCAGCTTGAGCTTGCTCCGGTGCGCCCCGATGAAACGTGCCCAATCCCTGTTTATCGGCCAGCGCGCATGCGGTTTGGCTTCATCCCTGTCCACAAAGCGCACATAATTGTTTATAATGGAAAATGCCGTCTGCATCAGGTTACCGCCTGCAATGATATCCTTTGCCGCGAGATACGCCCTTTCGCTTTTCAGCCGTATCTCAAAGCGGTTCTTTATCTCTGCTTCGCTGGGTGGGATGCCATGCCGGACAAACTGCTCGTAATCCTTTTCATAGAGGCAGAAATACGCTTCGGAACGCATGGAGCCGAGATAAAGTGTATGCCCGCTTCGGCCTTTCCGTTCAGCGAGTTCTGCTTCCTTCTGCAAGGGTAAACCAACCACCCATTCCAAAAGCGAGGGATCGTCCCAAAGGTCTGCATCCCGCATCAATTCAAAGTCCTTTTCCCACCGTTCACGTTCCAAGTGCTGTTCCTCCCAATAGGTGTTCTCGCTTGATTCATGAATCTCGTAGCGGTGGAACCGTGTGACACATTCGCCGCAGCCGCATTTTTCAATCAGTTTCGGGATATCCAGAAAGCCCGCCCTGTCATCTATGGCAATATCCAGCCGTTTGCATACACCTTTTGCATCAAGGCAATGCTGGAAGAATACGCCCCAGCTGCGGCCCTGTCCGTTCAGCAGGTTCTCGAACTGGGTGCAGCCCTTGCCCCTGAGCTCGAGCAATATGCCGCGTTCTTCATACGGCGAAAGCAGAACCGCCATGTCTCCATGATAGAACATCGAAGTGTATCCGTAAAAGCTGCAAGGCTTCTGTTCGATATGCCGCATCCTGATCCACAGTACATCTTCGATCACATGCCGCACATCCTGTGTGGGGAAGCGGATGCGTACATAGTCCACCTTAGCTGTAAGCGCGTCCGATAAAAATTTATTGAGTGCAGCATCGAGCATCGCCTTGTGCTGATTGGTTAATTCCTGCTTGCCGTTCATCAGGCGGCTCAGGTGTATACGCGATATCCCTGCCATATCCGCGAGCTGACCCTGCGTCACGTCCATTGCCGTCTGCTGTTCTTTGAAATCCTCAATCCATCTTTGTTGAACCATCACATTCTTCCCATCTGCAACTGATTTTTGATAACTTGACATTCGCCGCCAGATGTTACAGCCCCTGCAAAGTGCTCCAAACCCAGACGCCATCAGGGTTTGCGCGTAGTTAGAAGAGCTTGACTTTTGTCATTTATGCCCCCTGTTAGATACAGGGGGCTTAGGGGTTGGGAACGGCCGCGGCTTCGCCTCGCCCGCCCCGGAGGTGCTGGCCTGCGCCTGCGGCTTCCGCGCTGCACGCCGCCGCGCGGCCGCACCGCTGGGTGACGTTCCAAATCATTCCTGAAAGATCAAGCTGTGTCATCGGAAACACCTCCATTGATGTCTATTCTATTACATTACTTATTTCCTTACAATCATCATACGCCGGATAAATCAGGATGTCAACGTGTGAAAATGGCGTATTTTTTGACCTAATTGTAAATATACTGTGAATCATTGCGATGGAAAACACATTGTATAAAAATATATCCTTACGTTTCTCCTTATATTGTGTTATAATGTTATCATAAGAAATGGAAGGCAAGGTGAGGACATGTATATCGACAAGAAAGAAGTCGGGCAACGCATCTTGAAAATCCGGAAAAGCTACGGATATTCCATGAAGGAGTTTGGCGAAAAGGCTGGGCATGCGCCAAGAGGTTCGGTAAACAGTTGGGAAAAGGGCGTTAACCTGCCGAACGAAGAACGGCTCAAGCAGATCGCGTCGATGGGGAACATGTCGGTCAACGAGCTGCTTTACGGTTCATTTAAGGAATATATCGAAAGACTTGTCCGAGAACGGCTCGGCATCCAGTTGTCCGACCGCTTCCTCAGCCTGTTCTATCAGGCGATGCAGCAAAGCGGATATACATATGGGGATGATGTTGAAATCATCCGTTTTTTGAACGGCTTCCTGACCTACAATAATATTGCTACGCGGGAAACCGCAATATTTTATCAGGCGGCTGCGGATGCAGGCGGCTACTATGACGGCGTTATCCAGAAGGAAGATCATTCCGTGCTGGTCTGCCACGCATACTCGGACAAGCAGGCTAATATGCTGCATATCATGCCTGCCTATGAACGTGTGCAGAAGGAAGAACACGAAAAATTCCTTCGCGCTATGGACGAGCTGTCAGTGCCGCATAAACATAACTATTTTACATCGGGTTTGATTACCTTAGGCCTTGCGCTGCGTGACAGCAAAATCATCTGCTACCGTGTAGATGAAAATAGCCACACGGCGAAGATAACGCCGTATGGCTATGATTGCGAATCGGATTTGTTTGTGCCGAATGAGACGATAGAGTATGAGCAGAACAGGAACTTTGTAAGAGAAGCAGAAAAAGAAGCGATGTTTCCAGAATTATGAGTTAGAAATAATATCTATAGAATATCTAAGTAGTTTGTTTTCCACTCATCCAATGTGTGACTGGTTTTAATTCCGCCAACAAAAAGTTCTGTAACATTGCTACGATCCTTGCGAACCAATGCAGAAAAAGTATCTTCCGGATATAAATCATCCGATAATGGAATTATCGTGACTCCCTGCGTAATATTATCTTTAATACAGGCAGTACCAACCGCAATGCCCATATCTGCCTCAACCATCAAGAGTTCAGCAACAAGGCTATTTGCCTGCACTACTTTTTCAACAGGCCACCTATAGTATTGTATGCGCTCCATATATGCAGCTAATGAACAAGGTCCATCATCTTCGCTGGTTGTGATAAATGTTTTCCCAGTTAAGTCCTCTCTATGAATAATTTTTAGATGTGATAGATCGCTTGCACTACACACATAAGCACAAAGTCTCTCTTTAAATAATTCAATAGATTCAATTTGATGCGGTGCAAAATAATCCGTACATACAGGAAGGGCAAAAGCAACATCAATTGATCCGATTTGCAGATTGTGCATCAACATTTTATAAGAATATTGTTCAATTGTGATTTCAATCTGCGGATAAAGCCGATGAAATTCTGCAATCAGCTTAGACACAAAAGAACGCTCAAATTGTCCGATTCCGATTCTCAGATGTCCAAACGTACTATGTGCAATCTCCTGTGTTTTGCGAACTGCCGATTCATATTGCGTAAGAATAGAAACAACCTCATGATAAAATATTTTGCCAGCTTCAGTCAATTCTACATTACGGCTACTTCGATTAAGGAGTTTGCAGTTTATTTCTTTTTCCATCATCGAAATTTGTCGACTCATTGCAGTTTGTGCGATGTGGCAGGTTTGTGCAGCACGCGTGAAATTGAGTTCTTCTGCGACAACTTTGAAATAATATAAGCGATCTATTGTCATAACCATCCAACCTTACGGCTTTTTATATAACTTACCACATTAGAAAAGAAAATGAAAGGGGTAGGAACGCAGATAACGATCTACCCCTTTCCTAAACTTACTTATGATTCGATTTTGTGAGACTCAAGCCACCGTATTGCACAATGTGTAAAAGCAGCAACGCCGTACGCAAGTGCGGACTCATCGACTTGCATTGAGGGATGATGGACAAACTGTGTGTATCCGTCTTCCGGTCTTCCAGCGCTTAGATGTAGAAAAACAGATGGGACACGCTCTGCTATCATAGTAAAATCCTCTGAACCACCATTTTTGGCGATTGGGAACACACTTTCATCGGGCAGTATCTCCTTTAGATATCCTGTCATTGCTTTAAGAGTATCATTATCGTTGATAAGCGGCGGTGTACCATATAAGTGGGTAAATTCTGCTGTTGCGCGGAAAGTAGCTGCAATCCCTTCGGCTATTTCTCGGATGCGGCGCAATAAATAACTTCTCTCCTGATGACCTGTCGTACGCACAGAAATCTCAAGCGTTGCTGTTCCTCCGACACTATTGCAAGTAGTACCGCCCTCAATTCTTCCAACTAGAACAACGGTATCCTCGTCTGTTGGGATTTCACGGGAGACCAGCTCGTCCAAAGCCAAAACAATATGTGCTGCAATGTGAATCGCATCAACGGCAAGTTCCGGTCGCGAACCATGACCATCTACTCCGTGAACAACAATGCGAATGGCATCCCCCGAGTTTGCGACACATCCTGATATGTAGCAAATTGTTCCTGGTTTCGCATACGGCTGCCCCACAACTACATGCATTGCCATAGCAGCGTCTACATCGGGATTGGACAATACGCCTGCGTTGATCATATCTTGCGCTCCTGCCAAAATTTCTTCGGCTGGCTGAAACATAAATTTTACTGTGCCACGCAAGGCATTCTCATGTCGTTTCAACAGTTTCGCTGCTGATAATAAAATTGCAGTGTGACAATCGTGACCGCAACTATGACAATTTCCGTTATCTGCGGCATAGCTTACACCGCTTTCCTCTTGCATTGGGAGGGCATCCATGTCAGCGCGAAGCAGGATAGTTGGGCTACCTTGTCCTACGGTACAAACAATACCACTTTTTCCGAGTTTTGACGGCCGATAACCATAGGATTTCAATGCGTTTGTAACGAATTCGACAGTTTTGGGAAGATCAAAACCAAGTTCTGCGAACCTATGTATCTTACGTCGGTTGTCTATTGTTTCTTGCTCGATTTGTTTTGCCTCTTCAAGTAAATTCATTAAGTCTCACCTCAACCGAAGATCATAGGCGCTACAATGCCTGCTAGAATAACAGAAGCAATACTGACTGATGTTGTTCCAGAAACAATCATTTTGGGAAGAATGTAATCGACTACGCGTTGTTCCTCTTCTGTTGTAAATCCTTTTCCTTTCACTGCGCCGTTTGCGACTTCCATAGCGACAGCATACGTAACGGGATAACTAATCATGCAACACAATCCGACAGCAATTGATAGCCACGGCGTCCACTTCAGCAGTTTACCGATAATAGTAGCGAAGATAATCACACCAACTGCACCAAGTAATAACAAACCAATTACAGGGATCAGCATAGACCCAAACTGAGAAATTGTCATACCAACAAAACTGGTAACAACGCTTGCATAGGTTGCCAGCATCAACAAGCTTTCCGCACCTGCTTGCTGCAAAGCGCGCGGCTCTATGAGTCCGAGAGCACCAAATATTATGCCAAAAACTAAAAATGTGATTCCATCACTGATACCGGTCAACTGTGTAACAGTTGACGCGATTACCGCAGTAATCGCCAGACGCGCTAAATGCATAGAAGGAATATCCAAACTTTTAGGCGTTGTCGGGATAATCCGAATGTTAATAGCTTTTGCATCTGAACTTCCCAGTGCAGTTTTATGACCATTAGCTGTTATAAACCGATCGGCTTCTTTGCGTAGGCAAAAAGATGCAATGGGCAGACCGATCAGTATTTGAAGAGCCATGACCGAAGCGGCAAAAGAAGCAAGATCCGGACGTCCAGACTCATTGGCTGCCTGCGTTAACATCATTGTTGCAGCCATTCCGCCTGCGGTTGGCGCAGATGCAACGTAAGCCTGTTCCCGGCCGAACAAGATACCGCCAATGGTAAACTGTAGGATCACAATACCAAGGATACCAGCTAGAGCGACCAATACAGTTTTCCATTCTCTTTTCAAATCATTCAAATTGAGCATTGATCCTAAATTTACCAGGATCAGGCCCATACCAAAAGTTGGGATCAAGCTTAGAAGTCCAGATTGGTCAAAAATATCTGTCGGCAGAATATGCAGGACACTGCCAAATACTAATAGTACGATAATGACAAAAATGATAGATGAAATAATACCTTTGGTTTTGTTTGCCACTAGATCGCCAAAGGCAAAAATCAGTGCAATAACTGCGAATGCCATCAGTGGTGTCCATCCCATGTTTTCATCTCCCTGATTTAAGATATTGAAAAGCTTTTCTTTATACAAAATATATAATTTTATCGTTTGCAAGTCCAATACAATTAACGAATATACACATTACAAAAATGTAATAGATTGAATCCTCTGCTTGCATCCCGAAAGTATATATTCATTAGACTAAAAACTTTCATGTAATCCCTGTAGGAAATATTCAAAGTAAATCACGTGTGACGAAAATAGGGTAAGCTTATAAATCAAGCCACCTCGAGGACTTTGCTCCAAGGTGGCTTGATCATTCATTACGTGTTCTCTTGTTTCGTATCAAGGCTCTTTCAAAAGTGGTAAATTGGTGGTATAGTGGCAGTTGCATTTGCGTTTTGACAACCAATAATCTCTAGATTATGACCGTTTTTAATTACATCAGTGTATTGATATTGCCATATCGTTGCATACGCAGATTTAGACAATCTTTTTATACAAACATAAAAGCACCGCAGAAACAAATTTCTGCGGTGCTTTTATGCAGTAGCCCTTACAGGAAAAGCCTGTCAAGGGCGTGGCTCGTTCCAGCCTGTACGGCTGGAACGAATATTTCTTAATAGTTCTCAGCCTTCAGCTCAAAATACGCCTGCGGATGCGCGCAAACCGGGCATACCTCGGGCGCCTTCTTGCCGACTACGATATGGCCGCAGTTCGAGCACTGCCAGATGCAGTCGCCATCGCGGGAGAATACCAGCTCGTTCTCAACATTGGAGAGCAGCTTGAGGTAGCGTGCCTCATGCTCCTTCTCGATCTTGCCAACCTGCTCAAAGAGGAAAGCAATGTCCTCGAAGCCCTCTTCGTGGGCTTCCTTGGCAAAGGTTGCGTACATGTCGGTCCACTCGTAGTTCTCGCCAGCCGCCGCAGCCTTGAGGTTCTCTGCGGTGCTGCCGATGCCCTCGAGCAGCTTGAACCAGATCTTCGCATGCTCCTTCTCGTTATTCGCGGTCTCCTCGAAAATCTTGGAGATCTGTACATAGCCATCCTTCTTTGCCTTGGAGGCATAGTAGGTATACTTATTACGCGCCATGGACTCGCCCGCAAATGCGGCCTGGAGGTTGGCTTCCGTCTTGCTGCCCTTCAAATTTGCCATAATAACATGCTCCTCACTTTTATTATTTTTTCAAGCGGCAGTGTCGCCGCAGGAAATCAGTTTTCCGCCTCTCGGCAGTTTTTGCACACACCTTCGAACAGGATATCGAAACGGCGCACTTCAACGCCGGACGCATCCTCAACCTCCTCCAAGAGGTTATTCATGTTCGGCATATGCACATCATATACTGCGCCGCACTTCTCACAGCGCACGTGATAATGCTCGCTCGTGTTGAAATCAAAACGGTCGGCGCCGTTCGGCACCGGAACGCGCCGGATCTCGCCCTGCGTTGCCAACTGGTTCAGGTTACGGTAAACCGTTGCCTTGCTGATTGACGGATGCTCCGCTGCCACGGCAGCATACACGGTATCCGCTGTCGGGTGGTCGTGCATTTGTAGGACAGTCTGTAAAACGATCTGCCGCTGCACGGTATTTCTGGTCTGCATGCTGTCACCCGCTTTCTAATAGGAGTAATTATTAATTAGAGTATATATTCATTTTTAATTCTTGTCAAGCACCGTTTTGAAAATTTGCGTACAAATTAAATCGTCTATATTTTCCCCAAAAGTCCAAAAAAATACACCTGCAAGCGAATGCAGGTGTATTTTTTGGATATATTTGTCATACTGTTATAAGGACGGTGTGCGACGCTTCGTCCCAATCAACGGCAAAGGCACATAACTCACCTAAGCTGCGCAATTTGTAATAGGTGCAGCCATCAATATTGAATGCCGCGATCATATGCAGGCTGCCGTCCGCCGCAGTCGGTTCGGTGATCGACTGCACCGTACGCTGCCCTGCCGGCAAAGGCTCATTTTCGCTGCCAATCGGCGTATAGGGCGTAAAAGAAGCCAGTTCTACGCGGCGCATCGGCTCATTCCACTGCACGTCAAACCCGCTCGCGGTATCCTTAAGCAGCGTCGCCACATCACGCACACGCACATAATTGTTCCCGCCGATATTGTAGGCAATCAGCGTATGCTGCTCACCATTGACCGTCACTGCTGCCTGCGAAGGCGTCGCCTTTTCCCGCTGCCGCAACAGCACGGGAATCGAATTCTCCATGGTAATCGTATAGCGCGGCAGGTTATACAGCGAGGAGGAGATCGAAGCCGTAGCCGGTTTAGTCAATGTGCTGACCAAAAAACCATTTTCCTCAAGCAAAGGCTGCATCCAATAATCATATGCACCGAACGGATAGCAGAAATACCGCACCTCCTGCCCGCTGTACTGACGGATTCGCTCGATCCCCATCTTCAAATCCGTGCCGACGCGCTGACGGTACTCGCTTTCGGTTTCGCCGCGCAGACGCATAACCCCGTTGATTCCATCCGGCGCAGCATTGCCGCTGTACTTTGGATTATGCAGGTTATATGTATGCAGCCCGATCTCGACGACGCCGCTGTCCGCCATTTCCTTCACTTCTTCCCAAGTCATGGAGTGACGCGTCTCGGACGCTTCAGCCTGCGGCTTGATATTGTAGGCAACCACCGCGATTGCAGCCTTCATGCCGGTTTGCTGCAACACAGGATACGCCCAATCATAGTTGGAACGGTAACCATCGTCAAAAGTAATCATGATCGGCTTCTGCGGCATTTGCTGTGTGCCCTGCTTAATCGCAATTAAATCAGCAGGCAGCAAGGCTGTATAGCCGAATTCTTTCAGAAATTCCATATCAAGACGGAAGCGCTCGACCGTGACCGTCATTTTGTTTGTCGCATTTTCGTCCTGCGTCAAATCATGATACATCACGATTGGCAAGCTTTGCGCTGCCGCAGCACTGCTGCACAGGCAGCACGCCGCCAGCATACCCGCCACCAACATTCTCCACTTTCGTTTTCTCTTTGCCCAAATCATGCAATTCTCCTCCCTTTTGTCTCATAGTATAACACTGATTTTACCAGTTGTCCACCGGCACGCCCCTTGCGCAGCATAGCGGCAAGGATTATAATAAGGAAGAAAACGAAGGGAGTAGCCTGCCGCTGTCCGGCAAGTATTCCCAGACCGGAGGAACCCAAAATGTCCATTGAAAAGGCAAAAGACTGGCTGCGCCAGTTCGGCGCGGACGGACGTGTACTGGAATTTGACACATCCTCGGCCACGGTTGAGCTGGCCGCGCAGGCCGTCGGCTGCGAGGCCGCGCGCATCGCGAAAACGCTGTCCTTCCGTACCAACGACGGCGTGATCCTGATTGTCGCAGCAGGCGATGTCAAGATCGACAACCCCAAATATAAGGCCCGCTTTGGCTGCAAGGCCAAGATGCTCTCGTTCGACGAGGTAGAGCCTGAGATCGGCCACGCGGTCGGCGGTGTATGCCCGTTCGGCGTAAACCCGGGTGTCACGGTATTCCTTGACGAATCGCTACACCGCTTTGAAACCGTGTTCCCTGCCTGCGGCTCGTCCAACTCGGCTATCGAGCTGACCATCCCTGAGCTGGAGAAGTTTTCGGGCTACAAGGCTTGGGTCGACGTGTGCAAAGGCTGGCGGGAATGACCGTCGCGCTGGCGCAATTCGCATCCGGCGAGGACAAGCAGGCCAATCTGCGTGCCATTCGAGACTATGCGCAAAACGCCTCACAAAACGGCGCATCCATGCTGTTCTTGCCGGAATACAGCATGTTTTATGCAAAAATGAACAGGCGGTCACGAAATGCACAGGCCGCCGAGCCGCTTTCCGGCCCGTTTGTTACGGCGCTTTCACAAATCGCACAGGAGTACGGCCTCTGGCTTGCCGCCGGGCTGTATGAGCAGACGGACGGCCTGCCGTACAACACGGTCGTCGTACTGGACAAGGACGGCGTGCTGCGCGGCGTACACCGCAAGACCCGCCTGTACGATGCGTTCGGCTACCGTGAATCAGACGAGTGCCGCGCGGGTGACGCCCCCTTTGTCCCGATCGACACCCCGGTCGGACGGCTGGGTATCATCACCTGTTTTGAGCTGCGCTTTCCCGCGCTTGCCGCAGCGCAGCGCGCCGCGGGTGCGGACGTGCTGTTTGTCCCGGCGGGCTGGGCGGCGGGCGCAAACAAAGTGCTGCACTGGCGCACCCTGCTGTGTGCCCGCGCGATCGAGAACGGCATGACCGTACTCGGTGCTGACCAATATGCCCCCGATCGCTTTATCGGCCACTCTGCCGCATTTGCGCCGGACGGCACAACGCTCGGCGCGCTGAAAGAAGGCTGCGGCCTGCTCACCATTCACATCTAAAGGAGAATATCACCATGCAATTCGATCCCACGCTGTACGTTATTACCGACAGCACCTACCACACCACCGAAACGCTGCTGCACGCGGTCGACGAGGCCTGCGCGGGCGGTGCAACCCTCATCCAGCTGCGCGAAAAGGACGGCGGCGGCCGCGATTACCTTGCGCTGGCGCAGCAGGTCAAGGCCGTTACCGACCGCTGGAACGTGCCGCTGATTATCGACGACCGTGTCGATGTCGCGCTTGCGTGCGATGCCGCAGGCGTGCACGTCGGCGCAAGCGACCTGCCGGTCGCGGTGTGCCGCAAGCTGCTTGGGCCGGATAAGATCGTCGGCGCAACCGCCAAAACGGTCGAAGCGGCCAAGGCTGCCTATGCCGACGGCGCAAGCTACCTCGGCACGGGTGCGATC
>OERW01000262.1_pt1 | contig 10868 bp, 8 predicted proteins | sample 1540091 | NCBI WGS metagenome assembly OERW01 (sample SAMEA3891889, study PRJEB23780) | metagenome | biome: terrestrial biome; feature: animal house; material: Caecal content | place: Italy | collected 2015-05-05 | reverse complement strand
TCTTTCCGCAGCTCACGGCTCCGTTCGGCCAGCTTCAAGTCGCGGCCGGTAAGGCGGGCCGCAATGACCTTCTGCCATTTGATCAGGAATTCTGTTGCCTGTTCAATATCTTCATACTGCCGGTCAAACAAAGTGCGCTTCTGACGAACTGTTCCATCTGGTTCAATCTCCAGAGTATAGTAGGGATCGTTAGGTTCCTCCGTCCGGCGCAGGAACATGATGAAGCTTTCCCGGCGTTCCATGCGGTCATAGTACCGCTCGCCGGCGCCATCATTGCCGACACAGTGATGAAGCATGCGCCCCTCCTTGATGATTTCAAAGATGTCTTGGGGCGCAAGCACCGTGTAGTCGTCATCGCTGTAGGCATATTTTTCCTGCAGTTCCACACAGATGGCATTAACATGGGGATATTTCGCCGCCATTTTCGACGCCTGCTCTTCCAGGCTCCCGGCTTCACTCTGAAGGACCAGTTCATCGTGCCGCTGGCGCAGTTTGCGCACACGGTAGACGATCTCATCGCTGGTGTCATAGTGCAGCCGTTCCGCCATAGCAAGATAGTCCTGCCAGGTGGTCAGCGCCTGCTGGCAGCTGCCATCAAAATACTCTTTTTGCCGCTCCAGATAATTTTTGATCTGCACCAGGCTCATTCGGTCTGCGATAAACACCAGATCCTTGGCGCTGATCTGTTCCTTTTTGCTCCAGCGCAGCATGTCGTCCGTGATACGCTGTCCGGTCCGCTTCTCAAGCTGCAGCCAGGCCAAAGTTTCTGTGTCTCCATCCATCTGCCGCAGGCGGCGGAATTTTGAGGCATCCAGACCCAGAGCGCGGATCAGCCCGGGCTCACTGGGGTTCAGCACCAGCTTCCGCACGTTGTCGCAGTTATGGAAACACTCCTTTGTCAGCCGCTGCAGTCCAGCCTTCCAGATCTGCTCCATCTGGGGAAGCCTTTTCCAGACTGCCAGGTATTTTTCAGGATCAGTGATCGGATGGCTTCGTATCCACTCGGCCAAGCCGGTTTGACGAAGTTCTTTTTTCTCCAGGCTGGGCAAAGTCTTTCCATATACCCGGCCGGATTGATCACCATAATAAGCGTAATAGCAGGGGCTTCCCGCGATCCAGCGTGTTTCCCGCTGGCAGTACATCCCCCAGTAATAGGAACGGATTTCGCCGGTGCGGTCATAAATCGAACGCCGGAACTCATGCCAATAGGGCTCGCTGTGCGGCAGGGTATCCTTTCGGTAGGTCCTGTCCGCCCGGAATTCCCGAACGACAAATCCATCCCTGCACCGCTGGACCAGATAAGCATAATACTTATCTGTTTGAAAATAGCCTGCGCGCCCCAAAGCCTTGAACACCACAGGATGGCGGCAGCGGATACAGCGTCCCTCTTTGTTGTGGTAGGGGTGCCCGGAAATGGGCACCTCCTTCCCGCAGAAGGTGCAGTAGCCGGTTTTGGCTCCGCCGCGCTTGTAATGGTAAAAAATAAAATTTTCCCGCACAGCCACCTTGTCGGCCCACCGCTTCCAATCTTTTGGCAATTTCGGCACCTGCGCCAGATCCTTGTCCCATGGGTCAGTGATCCGTTTGTGGCGCCGTTCCAGCTGTTCGTCCCTCACATTCCTTTGAAAGTCGAGAATGCCGAGATCGCCACCGCGCTCGCCGGAAAAATAGTCTTGAACCAAGGCCGCATCTTCCTCGCTGACCCAGCAGGTAGCGTAGTAGTTCCTGCCAGGCCATTCCAAACGGTCCAGTTTTGCATCCCGCCACTTTTTCTCCAAGTGATCGTAGGTCAAAAACTGGCGGTTTTCCTTGTCGATAAATACCTCATAAGCAGGATTATTACCATCCAGCCGCAGATGATCCGGCAGAAAAAAGGCGGCTTTCAGAACGCCATCCTGCACCAGACAGTTCATAAACGCGAAATAGGTGCGGGTAGTATAGGTGTGGCCATAATAAGTCGTCTCCTTTTTTGGCTCATCCGCCATCGCCACTTCTTTCATCTCCTGCGATGCCGTCAGCGCCGGCATCGCTTGAAGCATGGATTTCTTCAAATTAACTCACCATCCTTTTCTCAAGATCCACCCCATACCAGACATTGGGCAGAAGTGTCTTTCCATCAATGGTAGCCACCACGATCTGCTGGATACCGCCGGTGGCCGGGTCCTCCTTGGCAAAGGCCAATACATCACCCTTCCGGCAGCCCTTGGCTATGGGGTCGGCGCCGCGGACGACCGCATAGCCACCCCGCGCTTCAGCCCTGTCCTTCCGAACATGCTTGTTCCACTTCCGCTTGGGGTGGTCTGCCATAAAGGCGAGGCCGTGGAGAAACAGTTCTTCTTTCGTCAGCCTTTTAAGGACAGTCAGCTCGGTACAGGAGATCTTGGAATCCACTTCGTCCTCGTCGATGTCCCCGCCGGCGTTGACGATGTAATATTCCGAATGGTCTACATCGCCGTAATAGCTCAGGCAGTCTAACGGGTCCTCCGCACAATGGAATCCATTTTGGCGGCAGTTGGCCTTTTCAGTCACATTGAGGCCCATCTGAAACTGATAGTCAATGCAGATCATGCCGGGCCGAAAACCTTTATACGCAATCATACTCTGCCTCCTCAGCCGGCCTTTGCCATGCCAAAATCCATCAGCGACATCTGGCCGTCGGCAGCAGGCTCCTTTTCCGGCGCCGGCTTGGGCTCCGGCTTTTTCTTCTCGGCAGGCTTTTTCTCGGCTTTCTTTTTCTTGGAGGATTTCACGGAAGACTTGCCATAGTAGGGGCGGGGGACAAATTTTTCTTCCTGCTCCTGGTCCTCTTTGGCGTCCGGATCGCGGAAATAGTCCTCCGACCACTGATAGCACAGGTCATCCGGAATATCGCAGCCATACCCTTGGCTGCCCTGTCCCGGCTGGATGCCGTTTGCTTTCAATTCGTCCTGGATGTACTCCCATGCCTTGCGGCTGATGTACTGGAAGCAGTGAACCATTGTTTTCTTCGGGTGCATGGTGAGACGGGCAAATGCCGGGTCTTCCAGGCACTTGGTCTGGATATACTCCGACACGCACTCCTTCATATTGCGCCGGGTCAGCTTTTCCACATCGCCGCTGACCCGCTGCATGGAGGCAGCCACCACCTCATCGTCACTCATGGCGGCCAAGCGGTCCATCTGTTCCTGCAGGGCCTTCTTCTTTTCCGCCTGTTTTGCCTCCCACTCAGCCTTCCGTTTGGCTTCGGCGGCCTCGTGCTCGGCGCGGCGCTTTTCCTCGTCAGCGTCCACATTGGAGGCATCGGCCTTGGCAGGCTCCGCCTGACCCTCATCGGCATTGTCCTCCTCATCGGTTTTTTCTGCGGGAGACTCAGCCTCGTCAGGCTGTTCCAGCTCTTCCGGGGCCTCATCCAAATCTCCGTCGTCCTCAAAAGCAGGCTGCGGCGCCGGCTCTGCGGCAGGCGGTACGGGCTGACGGTCAGCCGGCGGCACCGGCAGCTCGTCAAAGTTCTCCCCGTCCTCAAAAGCGCACTCGCGGGTGAGCGAGGCGGCAGACGGTTTGCGGCCTTCCTGCATATCCAGCGACATTTCCGAAAAATATCCCATAATAAACTCCTTTCCGTTGACAAAAATGGCATGGATCAGGATAAAACCTGTTCCATGCCATCGTTTACCTGTGTCACAGCACATAGAGTAATGTGCTGAAGCTGTCGAAACAGTAGCATATCACATTGGGATACTGCTCCGACCATTTTTTGATCCTGTCCTGCACCTCCTGGGCTTTCCGCTGGGCCGGGCCATTCCACGGCGGCGGGACCGTCACCGTAAAATATCCCTTATCCGTGCGGGGCCGCACATCAGCGTTCAGATGGGCGCATTGTTCCAGAAGCGCCAGAAGCTGCCCTCTCTTCGTCTCATTTACAACAACCATTGAAGCCTCTTTATGTCCCTTCTTTGATGTCCTTTTTGGCAAGCATGGGTGAAAACTTGACCTGCGGAAATTCATGCTCCCCATTGACATAGTAGTAGACCCTTCGTGGAGAATGGTCCAGTTCTACTACATCAGAGAGCGCCATTGGCCGCCCGTGGCAGCCTTCCGGCAGTTCCTCCCGGCAGTCAGCAAACAGGCGCTTCAAAATCCCTGCGTCGCTCTGTTCCACCGGGCAGTAGACTTCGCCAGCCCCAACCATGCGGTACATGGCGGCGGGCGGCTGTTCATAGCCGGCCTTTTGTAACGCCGCAAGTTCCTTGAAAGCAAATGGGATGGCTTTCTGCTCGTCCAGTTCCAGCTGATAAAGCACAAACCTCTGTTTCCGCCGCTGGGGTTCCAGCAGGGCGCCGAGGGCATCCCTGCCTTGCCGCAGGAAGGTTTCATGTTCCTCTCTGGTCAAGCCAAGATACTCCGTCAGGCAGGTTTTGTTTTCAGCCAGGTGCTGCCATAGTTCGATGCAGTCCTCAATATGCGCCAGTTCACACAAACCGCGGAGGTACTGCGCCTTAAAACTAAGTCTATCGATCTCCTTTCTCCGTTGATTTTCCCGGCGAAGTGCCAGCTGCCAATCGTCAAATCCCTTATAGTTGGGATTCCAGGTCAGCCTCCGGCAGTTCATGCCATACTTCCGGGCCGTCAGATAAATTTTCGACGCCCCGGCCATCGTCATTTGATTGTTGTACTTGTCCATATCGTGGGCTTCAATGATTTCCTCCGTGCCGTTCTGCGCCAAAAGGGCAAACAACGGGTCCAGCGGGCTGGTGTTGTTGGCCCCGGCAATCGCGGCAAAGGTGCGCCCGGTCAGACAATGGGAAATATCTGCTTTCAGCAGCCCCTCGATCACATAGACCACCCGGGCGGATGGGTCACCGATCAGATGTACCGGGCTGCCGGAGCCTGTCCCGTCCGTCTTTGAGGAAGAGGAAAACCAGATGTACTTGGCCCCCGGTTTTTCCGGCGGGTCATCTTTGTGTTTCAGCGGTACATCCAGCATGATCTGAAATCCCTGAAGCCGGCCGTCAAAGCCTATGGCGGGGATCAGGATGCCGGAGGTCTTCTTATAAAATGCCATTGTCCAGTGGCCGCTGTCGTCCCGGTAAAATCCGGGTACGCCCTGCACCCTGCAGCCCTGCCTGATCAGCCGGTCCGTGATAGAGCGGCATAAGAAGGGCGGCGGGGTACTCTTAAAGCCCAGCGCCTCGATTTGTTCATCAGACAGCCCGCGCTTTGGCGAGCGCAGATGTTCCCGATGGGCCGGCCGCAGCGTAAGCTGGGCCAGCAGCAGGGATAGCGTCTGGTGGATCTCGGCCGGGCTGGCTTTGTCCGACTGCGGCACAGTTTTTCGCTCGGAAGAAGAATGACCTGCAGCGGCCGCCCGGGCCCCCGAAGATGGGGACCCGGTGCTGACCGGCTGCTGTTGGGCTTCATTCCCGGAGCGTGCGTGTTCCTCGTGGGTATTGTCACACAGAGCTTCTGCAATTTCCCAATAAGCGTCAGAGGTCGTCGTGTGATTGAGTTTTGCATACAGCGCCAGCATTCCGCCATGTTCGTCGCAGTGATTGCACCGCCAGACATTTTTGACGAAATTGACATTCATCCGCCCGCGGCGGTCACCGCAGAACGGGCAGTCCACATAGACGCTGTTTGCCTGCTGGCGCCTGACCCGCAGGTGCAGCAGTTCCACAACTTCCATGATACCGAAGGGAAATTCATCCGGGTACGAGCCCATCTGTCATTCCTCCCTTCATGCCCTCGCCGGGGGCCATATCAGCCGGCCTTTTGAAGCGAATTCAAAACCAGCTGGGCGGCAGCGCGGACCATGTTGTTTTTGCTTTTGCCCGGGATCAAGTAATACCGCAGGTTGACAGGCCGCTTCTCGGCCACCTGGGCAATCGTCATGCCCTTGCAGATGCCATCGTCTACGATGACCTGCTGGGCCTGTTCCAGCGTCATGACCTGCAGAATATCCTCCATAGGCGTGTCCTTCGTATAAGAGGGGGTATCCACCGCAGTATCCACCGCTCCGGCAGCGCCATCTTCGGGCTGCAGCGGCTCGGCGGCGGGTTCGGATTCCTCCGTGTGCTGGACCGGCAGCTCCGTTACATTGCCGCGGACAGGCAATTCATCCGCCTGCTCATTTTCAGCCGCCGGCTGTTCCGTCTTTGGCGAAGCGTCAACCGGGAGCGTATCGAATTTCTTCGCCGGCTCCACCGGCAGGTGCTGCTTCACCGGTTCCGAAGCAGTGTTTTCCTTCGACGGGGCCGTTGTCGCTGTTGCCGCCTTTTCGCCCTCAAACGCCCTCTGCGGCGTTTCAACGGGGCTGGCAGGGGATTTCCCCTCGGCAGGCTCATCGGCCCTCTGAGGGGCGCTGTGGGGCTCCTGCGGCGGTGCCGTGCATGCCGCCGGCCCGGCAGGCGGTTCTGCGGCCTTTTTGACAGACGCTCCGGCGCTTTTCTCCATCAGATCGGCCTGGGCGCCGGCGCTGATCAGCTGGATGCCAAAACCGGCGTCCGTAAGGGCCTGGCTCAGCGCCTCATTTTGGGCGGCTTTCACGAAGTCGCGGCTGTCCTGGGTAGTCTGCTGGGCCGTGCTCATACTGAACGGCTCCGCGTCACTGCGGTCCAGGAATACCTTGGCCTCAAAAATCGCCATCTGCTCCGTGATCCGCAGCGCCGTCAGACGCATACGGCCGTTGGGATGGGCCATGCGGAACCAGAGTTTCTGGTAAGGCAGGTCCAGCTTCAGGGTGTCCTTGGTGCGGCGGAGGAACTTGAGCGGGTCAAAGCCCGGCACCTTGTTCAGTTCAGCGGCCGCAGGCACAGTTTCGTACATCGTTTTCGCATTGCTGTCGTTCATGTCATATACTCCTTCCTGTGTAATAAATAGGAGACGCGGGGCAATTTTCTGCACCTTGCGCCTCTTTTTTAACCAGCGTATTTCAGTTCTTCTTCCGGAGCTGCCGGGACCGGGATTCCGGCCCGCTTGGCATAGGCCTTATAGTACATACCGATGCGCGTGCCCAGAAGCGTATTCCGCTTGACGATTTCATTCCGGTGGATCGCCATAAACAGCACCTGCTTTTGGCCGATCAGCACCACGCGCTTTTTGGCCCGGGTGATGCCGGTATAGAGCAGGTTGCGGTAGAGCATGACGGTGTGCGCTTTCAAAAGCGGCATGATGACCGTTTCATACTCAGAGCCCATTGCCTTGTGGATGGTGGTGGCGTAGGCAAGGTCCAGATTGACCATATCCTCTACGCTGTATTCCAGCTCTCGGCCCACACCGAAATCCAGGCCGACGCGCTTGCCATCTTCATCGTCTTTGATATAGCGGATAAATCCCAGGTCGCCGTTGGACACCTTGGCGGTGTTTTTGGTCTGCATGATCCGGTCGTTGACCCGGAACACTTTGACGCCGATCTTGATTTCTTCCTCGGCAGAGCGGAACGGGTTGACCACCTCGCGGATGGCCTCGTTGAGTTGTTCCGCCGACGCGGCGCCTTCCGAACGGAAGGGGGACAAAATCTGCACCCGGTCAATGCCGCTTTCCGCGATTTCCCGGCAGTAACGGGCGATGATCCGCTCCGCAGCCTCCGCCTGGTTATCGCTTGCCATAAATACAAAGTCCGGCCCAAAGTACAGCTTGGTGTTGCCCTCGTTGATAAACTTGGCGTTATAAGCGATCAGGCTGTCCTTGGACTGACGGAAGATCTGGTCCAGCACCGTGACGGGAATCAGGCCGCAGTCGATCAGTTCGCGGAACACAGTCCCGGCGCCCACACTGGGGAGCTGGTCGGGGTCGCCCACGAGAACGACACGGGCCCCATCCTTGATGCGGGAGAAAAATTTGTCTGCCAACCACATATCCACCATAGAAAACTCGTCCACAATGATCAGGTCCGCCGACAACGGCTCCTGCTGTCTGCTGCGGTTGGCGTCATCTTCTTCACTGCCGAGGCCCAGGCCGCTGTGGAGCGTCCGCGCCTTGTCAAAGCCAGTGCTTTCCGCCATACGACGGCTGGCACGGCCGGTCGGCGCCATCAGAACGATTTCGCCTTTCGGGTGCAGGCGGCGGTAGACTTCCAAAATGGTCTTGAGCACCGTTGTCTTGCCGGTGCCGGGAGAACCTGTGATAATGGACAGGCTGTGGCGGTAAGCCGCGTAGACCGCTGCCTCCTGTTTGGAAGACAGCACCAGCCCCATTTCACGCTTGACCTGCTCCAGCGCCTGCTCAATGCGCTCCGGCGCAGACGGCTCTATCAGCCGCATGGCAATACGCCGGGCCGTTTCATCTTCCTGTGCGAATGTGCGGGGCAGGTAGATGTTATCTTTGACGGATACCACCTCGCCATGAAGAATCATGTCCTGAAGCACATCCGCGACCTCCTGTTCATGAAGCCGGAGAGACGGGACGGGGATCTTTGCGTTGAGAAGCCGAAGAGCCTCCTTCCGCAAAGTTTCACCAGGCAGGAACAAATGTCCTTTGCCGCCCTTGCTGTCCTCCAGCGCCCAGAACAGTGCGCCCTTGACCCGCATGGGGTCATGCAGGTCGCCGCCGTTTTTCTGAACGATGGCATCTACCCGGAGAAATCCAAAACCGGATACCTGGCACAACTCAAAGGGACTCTTTTTCAAAATATCCACACTGGCGGGCCCAAAGTGCTGGTAAATCTTTAGGGCCGTTTTCGGCGTGATCTTGAATGGGGAGAGCAGCGTCATCAGGTCTTGGAGCATCCGGCTCTCCGCATACGAGGTTTTGATGTCCTCCAGCTTGCTTTCCGTAATGCCCTTGACCTCCAGCAGCCGCTCGGGATGGTTTTGCAGAATATCCAGCGTCTCCACGCCAAACCGGGAGACGATCTGTGCGGCAGTCGCCGGCCCAATCCCTTTGATGAGGCCGGAGGCCAGATAGCCCTCCACGCCGTCCTTGGTCTTGGGAACGATCTCGCGCCACTGTTCCACCTGAAGCTGCACACCATATTTGCCCTTTGTCCATTCGCCGTCCAGTTCCAGCTCTACCGCGTCCGTGCGGGGCAGTTCATAGCCCGTCGCAACAAAGCGGATCAGATGATCTCTGTACCGGCGGGTGGAACGGGCCTCCTGGGGCACCTCCTTATCAGCGGTCTTCACGCTGATGATGCAGAACTTGTTTACCGGGTTATGGTAGATCGTCCCGTCATAAGTTCCTCTATGGATCACTTCTTTTTTCCCTCCTTTTATGCCGCCTCGCCGTCACACTTGACTACGAACCGGCGTGACACTGAAACAGTCACATACTGCTCATAGATGTCCGGGTGTTCCAGCTTCAGCCTGTTCAGATTATCCTTGTCAATACTGGGGGTCCGCACCGGATTGTAGGTGACGGTATAGTTCACCCCATCCTGCTGGCAGATGGCTTTGCAGCTTTTCCCCATTTTGGCAATGATGGCAGCCTTCAGCCGCTTCATATCTTCCTCGATTTCCTTTTTGCCTGCTTCTGCGCCTTTTTTCTGCTCCTGAAGCTGGAGAAAACGCATCAGCTTGGCCGTCAGGGGCAGGTCGAGTGATACAGCGGGGGCCTCCTTGTCAGCGGGGCCAGTGTACCGGCGCACGCTCTCGATCACGAGGTCGCCATCTTCGGTGTAAGGCGGCGGCGTTCTGGTAAGCACATGATTTTCCCAGAAATTCTGCTCCAGAAAAATCATCTCATCCTCATAGGCCAGATCCCTCTGCATATCACGGATAATGCTTTCCTGCTCGTTGTTGCCATACAGGCAGCAGAAGAAACAGCGGTCCACATCCATGACGGCCATGTAATGCCGCCCCTGGGACTCATAGTAGGCCGGAATGGTTTCCTCACCATCCAGCCACCAGTTGTCTTTGGCGTTGTAGTTTGTGGTCTTGATCTCCAGAATAGCGGTGGTGCCGTCCGGCAGTTCTACAAAGTAGTCCACATCCGCCAGCATCCAGGGATACTTCGGGTGCTGGAACATCTTTTTGATCTGATAGACCTTGTAGCCGGTCCGGTGCTGGAAGATCTTCGCCACCAGCGGTTCCAACAGGTGTCCCATCTCCAGGGCCACCCAGTTGTCCTCATGGTCCTCGACCACGGCAATGTTCAGCTTGTCATAAAACAGATCCCGGGCCGTCCGCCACGGTGAAATGCCCAGCAGAGCCGCAACATCGCTGCCGCCAATGCCTTTCCGGCGGTAAGCAAGCCATTTTTCTTCGGACAAGCCTGCCGTTTCCACCAGCACCAGAGGCTGATGCCGCTCTTTGACAGCCACACTGCCTGCCGGCATACTCAACACCCCCTCCGCGTCCTGCGGGGAATGACGGGCGCCCGAATCACCGGGCAATGCTTCTGTGCGGACTGGTTCAGCTTCTGGTACTGCCGCCAGCTCTCCATCGGTTTCCTCTTACTCGTCAGAGACTCCTGACTCCGCTTTTTTACATTCATGTTCATACCTGCCTTTCTGTGATTTTGGTATATCCTCAAAGCCGTTTCCGGCATTTGGGCAGAAAAAAGCGAGGGTGACAATGGGCGTAACGCCTGATGTCCATAGCTGCCTATGAACCAAAGTCATCCTCGCTGACGGGAGCAAAAGTCCCGGAAAACAAAAAAAGCCAGTAATATACCGGCCCAGAGGGGCGCAGTAATACTACTGGCACAAGTACAATCTTGACTGCGTGTGCAATGCAGATTTTTCAATCCGCGGTACAGAAACTAAGTCTGTATCCCACAAGGGGAAAACGCACAAAAATCAATTACAGAAACAGTGTAACACAATATCTTGCGTTAGTCAAGGAATATCATCTATATATAGTATCTTTCTGTTGCTGAAAATGGCATTGCTCAAAAAAACTCATCAAAAGGCACAGGATTTGCAGAAATTTGGCCGCCATCTCCTATATATAGGG
>OERW01000258.1_pt1 | contig 11102 bp, 12 predicted proteins | sample 1540091 | NCBI WGS metagenome assembly OERW01 (sample SAMEA3891889, study PRJEB23780) | metagenome | biome: terrestrial biome; feature: animal house; material: Caecal content | place: Italy | collected 2015-05-05 | reverse complement strand
AAATTATCATAATCATCGCTCCCTGCCGAATAGGGGGTGTTCAACAAGAATTCATAAAGGAATCCATTCTTTAAGTACATAATGTGATAGAACAACGTCTGTTCTCCGGCTTGAGAATTGTAAACAGCCTCGGCAGTCACCTGTTCGTCTGCGGCTCCATAGCTTTTTAACATGAGTCCCGGATAGAGCTGAGAGACTTTTTCCGCGTACTGGATTTGTGTAATTCCTGACAACGACGGAAGATCTGTTTGTGATGCTGTGACAGATAATTGAGAACCAGTTTGCGTGTTCGAGGCATTGAATGATGCTCCAGAGGTTTGTGTGGTCCACCCTGAAGGGATGGCGAATTCAAAATTTCCATAGACCGAGTATACCAGAAACAGGTTTTCCGGGATTGGGTGTATTTTATCCCAGTGGAAAGATTCAAAAATGTAAAGTGCGAGTTCTTCGTAAGAACTGGGATCTTCGTAAGATAGAATCAAACGATATTCTGAGTCCAGATCCCACATGACATATTCCCAGGTATAAATAGTTCCTTCCTGATAGGAAAGCAAAAAAGAGCTGGTTGTCAACTTCTCAAAGTAAATAAATGTCAACCCAGACGCTGCAAGCTCTTGTTGGACAGAGCTTTCCGTAGCATTATTGATCTGAGCATTGTATGTGGACTCTTGTAACATCAGGTATGATCCATCCGAGGATAGGAAGGTAACATTTCCGCTTTTCAGGATCTGACGCCATGAGGCAGGATAGGGAAATGACAGGGAGTCTGTTTCATAAATGGACATTTCGGGGATTGAGGATTTGTTTTCGTCCGCAGTGTCCTTTGGGGTATCAATATAGGCCGGTAAGGGGCGATTTATGTATGAGGCAATCGAACACAACAGCAGCACAATAACCGCAGTGACAATCAACCAGTTCTTCTCAGATTTCATTGTAGTCCTCCTTCTTGATATGTTTTGCCGAGATACGGCAGGTACTAATATAAATATGAAGGATGTTAGCCACGTTTATTTTCAAAGACTGTGTAGTTGAGACATAGAAACAAGTCAATATCTGACATATTAGAAGGGAGGAGGTGAAGAGATGATCGATTTACAACAGATCAGAGAACTGGATCTTGAGACAGTTGAACCCGGCCACTTTGTAGAACTGGGAAATGAAGTGGTCCAGGCCTTACGGGCAGAATTAGGAGATGAGGCATTAAAGTCCATTTATGACACGGCCAGGGGAGAAGGACCGGACGGTTTTGGAGAGAGATTTGCAGAAGCGCTGGAGCGCTATACCGATCTGCATGGAGAACTTTTTGACATAACAGAAGCAGCTGCCGGAGAAAGTGATTCCTTACAGGATCAGGGGATAGAAGAGAATATTCAGGAAAGCCTGGAAGATTTGAGGGCTCATTATCAGGAAATGCGGGACACGCATCTGTCGAGAAATATTTTTGTGTCATGGGAGAAACTCAGAGTAGATATCGAGGCCCGCAAGAATGATGAAGTAGGCGCTGACGGCAAATATAAAGTATCAGGAGGAACCATAGCTGTAGATGTATTGGGGATTATCAGAGGCAATATTTTTGAAACACTGCTGGAAGAAGTCCTGCGGGGAATCTTAGATGCGATGTTTCCAGCTGAAAAAGATCCGGTGACGATGGAAGAAGATGTGGACAGCATTGTAGACGAAACACCCGATGTAGGTGCAGACTCTGTCTTTATGGATCAATTTGGTGTACAGGATTCCGGATTTGTAGAGAATTCGGGTGAAATCGATCGTGAAATGGTATCGACAATGCGTTCGGTCAATCCACTGTATGGTCAGCATTTCGGATTCGATATGACGAAAGATGCAATACAGAACGGTTCCATGAAGATATGGAGAGGGGGCTTCTATCAGAATATTGATACTGTGATAAATGGAGAAGTGCGGACGGCGGGTGTTCCGAGAATTAGCATGGTAGAACTGGGGCAAAACCTTTATCATGTTTCTCCGTTTGGCAGAGTATTGAATTCGGAAATACGTAATCCAAAAACAGAAATCCCCATTGGGAATACCATAGCTCGATTGGATATTGCTTCGGGACAGAGGCGGGAAGTATTTGAGGCAAAGGCAGCTGAGCTGGGGTGTACTTTGGAGCAGCTCAAGGAACATTATACAAAAGAGGTAGAAGCGGATTTTGTTGAAAGGACCGAGAAAAAGCTAAGCGACCATGAAATATATCTGAAGGATACGGTTCTTCCGGAACTTGAGCAGTTAATAGACGATTTTGAGAAAGACCACTTTTTCATCGAGAGCCGTGAAGCTGCGATAAAAACGGAATTGGAGTCTCATCTGCAAAATCCTGAGGATGCGGATAAACGCCAGGAATTAGAAGCAAAACTGGAAAAAGTTTCGGAGCTTAAGTCAGCTATTGAAGAAGGGATATCCAGAGCAGAGGACAGAGAAGCTGCCATAAAGGATACAATAGACAAGTATGAGGACTGTAAAGAAGCATTACATGTTCCGGGAGCGGATGTAGAAAGCCGATATATGCTTGTATCGAATATAGAAAAGGATTCCGCGGGGCGTACAGAAGTAGATGAATATGTACCGAAAGATGTTGAAAAGGATATTCAAAATTTTCTGGATACCGAAAGAGATGCTTTTGCTGAAGATATTGAACGATATAATGAGGAACATCCGGACAATCAACTCATAGAGAAAGATGGGAGCTACTACAATCGCTATGGAATATCTGAAACAGGAGACTATGATCCGGAAATGTGCGATGAATCTGAACGCCCAGAAACAGAGGATGCAGACGAACTAAGGGAATATATCAGTATACATGAGGAAGATGGATTTTCAGAATTCAAAGAGTATCTGCAAGATTATAAATCGGAAGATGTGGAAAGCCCGGAAAATGGAGATGTTGAATCTGACCGAAAAGCTGAAGAGCAAGACAGCGACAGAGGAGATCCGGTGGAAAAAGAATCCTCCGAAGTTGGAAATGATGAAAGGGAAGCCGGGGACACCTCAAATCATGATATGGAGATAACTGAGGAGTCTGAGGAGCGGAATGAAGATGTAGAACAGAAGAAAAAGAACGAAGAAGGAGGATTTGACGGAGATATACCAGATATTGAGGCGGAAGAAGTGCAGGAAGTGCAGGAAGATCAGGAAATCCCAGACACTGTAGAGGAGCATGAGGAACAAAAGGTTGATCCTACGGAAGCTGCCATTGGTCAGGACGAGATAAGTAAAAGCGGCGGGGAAGAAGAAAAAGCCGATGATGAGGACGAGGAGGAAACAGAGCGCAAAGAAGAGGATGTCTATGATGATATCATTGACGGATTCCGTGAATATCTTGATAATGATACCTATTCATTCGGTGGAGATCTGGTAGACAAAGTTCAGGATGTTGATGTTCAGGTGGTAGACCGACTGATGAGTACTGCGCTTAGCGAGCTGTATATGGAAACAGATATGTCGGATAACGCCAGACTTTTCTCATTGACGGCGGAGGTGGCAGCATATTCTGAAAATGGGATCATGCCTTCTATAGAAAATCTGGTTGAGGGATTGCGGGAAAATGGAATGACAGACAGTGATATCGCAATGACGCTGGAAGATATGGAACCTTATATCATTAGAGGAATGGACGAATTGGTTACGATGTCCGCAGATGATGTTGAACAGAGGACGATCCGTATTGGAGATGATATCTGGACTGTCACCAATGACTCCATTGTAAATGATGTGACCGGGCAGGAAGAAGATCCAAATGATCTGGTTGATTTGATTGTGAAATCTGTCAATGATATCTATGGCGATGGCGTAGGAGATGTGGCAGCAGAGCAGGCGGTCAGCCAATTGGATGAAAGTACTGGAAAGGGAATTGATTTTCTTGACGTGTTCTTTAACAGCAGTCTGGAAAGCACCCTGCAGGATATGATGGAGAAGTTAATACCGGATGGATTGCCAGATACTTTTGAGGGAGTGGTTGAGTCGGATCAGTCCATTGAAAGCATGGCGGAAACAGAACAGCCGGAGTGGAGTGAAATACCTGAAATAGAAGACTGGGATACGATGGAAGATATAGATGGTGTAGGAATTGAAGATTTGTAGTCATACGCAGGGTATGATTTTTGCATACAAATAGTCTGTCATAGTTTTACATAGTGTGAACTTTTAAAGCAGCTCTGGGAAGGGCTGTTTTTCAATTCTCTGATTTAAAGGCATATTTATAATGTAAAAGAGATGACGAAAGGAGCAGACAGGATGAGAATCGGGCATATTAGGATTACAGATTTCAAAGGTGTGAGGAAATTTCAGATGACCCCGGCTAAGGTAAATATCCTTGTAGGGGCAAACGGGACTGGAAAGTCAAGTGTTTTGCAGGCAATACGATACGGAATTACCGGGAATGCCCCGTCAGAACCTATAGCAGGCGGATGTGACAAAGGAGTGGTAGAACTTCAGTTTCCGGATATCGGAACTCTTACAAGGACAGTATCGTCAGGAAGAAATGAGGTGAGGTTAAACGGAAAAGTAACTACACAGAAAAGTATCAGTGAGCTTTTGGAGAAGAGAACCGGAACCTCTTCTACCACTGCAGAATTGATGACATCGGCAGAGGCTCTGTCCAATTTGAGCAGCGGGGAATTATCGGCATATCTGATGGAAAACAACCTGTTGGCTGTAAAAGTGAAATGGGAAATGTTGCTTAGTTTTTGTAACATGACATCAGCTGGCGAGGCATTGCTCAAAAAGCTGCTCCCCGGTGCTGAGATCAATCTGGGGGATATTGATCAGATTTGGAACCAAAGCAAACGTCAGAGAAGGATACTGAAACAGGAAATACAGGAAACATCCATGCGGATGGGAACAAAGACGATTCCTATTGAAGAGTCAGCAGAACAGGTTGAGGATAGCATGAAGCAGCTGCTGGAAGAACAGGGGGAACTGCAGGCCGGGGTAAAGTCTTATGAAGCAGCTAAACGGGAGAGAGAAAGAGCACAGAGGGAAATACGCGAGAAAGAAGCAAAACTGGGTGAAGATCTTGAAAAACCAGACGAGAATATGATACGTCAGGCTGAAAATGAGATCAGGAGGCTTGATCAAGAAATCATCAATCTGCAAGGGGTAGTCACGACGATAAAGACCAACGGAAATAATATGTATAAGATTCTGAATGGGCTTTCGTCTGACACTTGTCCTATTTCGCCAAAGCTGAAGTGCTCTACTGACAAAACTTCTATTAAAGCCGAACTGCAGACGGAAATAGATAATCTTATGGGGGAATATACGAAACAAAAGGAACGGGTAACTGAACTGGACAGGCAGAAGAATGAATGGTATCAGACGAAGAACAGATTGGAATCCCAGATGAGGAACTATCAGGTAAGAAAGTCGCTGGAAGAACAGATTGCATACCTGCGGGAACATATGCCGGAAGAGCGGAAAATGCCCTCGGCAGAAAGAATAAAAGAGATTGCAATCCAGATAGAGGAAATGAATAAGAAGAGGGCAGCTATTATCCAGAACATGACAGTGGAAGAACATAAGTTAATCGTTGAAGAAAAGAAAAACCAACTGAATGCTTATGAGGAACTCGTCCGTGAACTGGACCCGCGAAAAGGAATCCGGCAGAAGATTCTGGAGAGAAGCCTGAAACCTCTTGAGGATTATTTTAATCTGAGTGTGAGAAAAATCCTCCCTAAATACAAGGTTCGTTTAGACTGCAGCGATGGGTTCAGAATTGAGCTCCTTGACGGAGATAAGGTGTATGATGCATCAAAATCAGCTTCCAGTGGAGAAAGAGCGCGGATCTGGTTTGTTCTTATGGATTTGATTAACGCATTGTCCTCTTACAGAATATTAGTATTTGATAATACAGATGGAATGGATGCGGATGCTTTAATCAGTTTCTTGGATATGCTGAGCTCTCCGGATTTACAGCAGCGGTACGATCATATTTTTGTTTCTGTCATAAATTACAAAGAAGTGATCGAATATCTGACGCAGAAAAAAGAGTTTTCTGTTATCCAGATCGCCTCAGATCAGTTAAAGGAAGCTGCGGCGGCGTGAAATAGGAACAATGGAGCTTTCAATATAGTAGTTTTTAGGAGCTGCAATATCTTTCATCTTTATTATGAAAGGCAGGGACCGATAAGGAGCTGCCTAAATAATTAAGAGGAGGATCAAGATATGAGCAACTCAATGGAAAACTCAGTTTCGTATCGGAAGGCACTGATCAATGAGAACAGCGTGCAGATGACGGGGACAGTCATCCACCTGTTCCACGTGCCGGGAACGGAGACAGTGGTAATGTCATTAGCTACCTCCGCAGGAGGGAGCCGTAGTAATTACCCGAAAATAACGTGGTATGGAGATCTGGCTCAGGAAGTGCTGGCCTCGATTTCTGAGAAAGACAGGGTATCACTGCTCGGTACCGTGCAGACAAAGCGGTATGACCGAACCGGAGGAAAAACTATTTATCGGCAAAGTTTTGTCGGCGCAGGAATAACTCGTGCATTAAAGAAAATAGAATCCCGGTTTGGTCTGGAAGAAGCCAGAGGCGAGTATGTAGATGACGAGAATGAAATACGACTGGCCGGCACAGCATTTCACATTTTTAAGGTGCCGGACAAAGATATCGTTATTCTGACGGTCAGGACATACACCAATGGACATGTTAATATGCCGAAAGTTACCCTGTTTGGAAGAAACGCTCAGTACGTTCTTGAAAACATCCAGGAGAACTACCCAATCTGCGTTATCGGATATGCGTATACAAACAGAGTAGAAAAGGCAGACGGTACGCCTGAATACTATGAAGGAATTACCTGTACCAGCATTTCACCGGCGCCCACTTTAGACGAAGAGGGTTAAATGTCGGATTTATCGCCGTATCCAGTGCAAAATGTGGATACGGCGGTATTTTTATGTTATGGCTGTCATTCAGAAGTGGTAGATCCAGACATATTAAACACGAACAGAAGTGAAGAAAGGAGAGACGTGAATCAATATGATATCAAAAGAGATGCTTCAAAGAGGCTATGATAACGGCGTTGTCAAGCTGATTTCGAGTCCGAATGAGGATGGCGTGGTCTGCAGTATTGGAGGGAATTGGTTCTATTTTGATGGAACTATGGCAGAGGATGCCACACCGGAGTCATATGCGAAGATGATTCCAAAGCAAATGATTTTGGCAGAAATATTTGCTGTCTTACAGGACTTTTATAAAGATGGAGAAGAATTACGGGAAGAGTATGACTACTATGAAGCAGTATTGATCGAGCAGGGATGCTGAGGAAAAGATGACTTTTAGGAGGGACAGACATGAAGAGACTATGGGGCAGATTAGGAATGGAAATAATTCTGGATGATGAAGAGTATGCTGCAGTGCTGAGTGAAAATGAAGATTCACAACAGATTTTGATATCTGCTATCGAAGCAAAGAGAGCAGTTTTGAATGGGGAAACGTATTTCCCCAATCAGTATGCAGTGAATGATACTGGTTATGACAATCCGGATGATGATCTGAGTTTTACTCTATATGATGAAGATGGTATGGAAAAGATAAAAGCGTCTTTTCTGGAACGTCCATATAGGAAACATGAAATTGTTGCCAGAGATAATCCGGAAGAAAAGATTGTGGGGATTATTACATTGAGTATATACGACATTATTTGGCATCATCCTATGGATTTCAGAACTCTGATCAATGAGAAAATGACAGAAGATGTTCTGCTTTTAAATCTTACATTTCAAATTATTGGATTTCAGAAAGAAGATTTATTCATGTACGTTACAGGCGAGCCGGCACTGGGAGATATAAGTGAATCAGAGTAGAGGAAAGAACCCTCAGATCCGATATTTATTGCTCGGATGCCAGCGACAAGTAAAAAAGGAGGACATAGTATTAAATGATATTTGATATGAAAAACTTGGTAAGATTTGTAGATGCATCAGGAAATACGCTCTTCTATGCAAAGAATGGTGAACGAATTATTCGCTTTGGAGCAGATGGAAAAGAGGAAGCCCGATTGGTAGTTGAAGGATTTGGTGATGGTTACCACATGAGACTTGGAAGCAATGTATATCACAATATGCAGCTGGCAGAGAATATGAAGCTTCAGGGAGGATATTTGAGACCGGAGCATTACCCGATTGAATTGGAATATTTTGAAAAACGGTATTTTGATCGAGAGGCATATCAAAAACATAGGGCTGCATATTACCTGTTGACAGAAGTCAGCGGGATAGATTACGTCTATCCGGCGATTTCAGTGTCCCTGTTACATCCGGACACAGAGAAAAGAGTATGCCTCATTGAAAAAGGGACTGAAAGGCAGTTTATGAGTATTCCACAATTAATAGAATGGTTTGAAAAGTATGATGTCTCTCAATATGTGAAAGGACAGGTGATGGACTTCATAAAGGCATGGACAACAGAAATATGGCTGTAGAGTTTGGAGGAAAATAGATAATGGCAGGAGATTATAGGGAAAAGATCAGGAAGTTGTTAGCGCTGGCAGAGAGCCCAAATGAACATGAAGCAAAAGCCGCGTTAATTAAAGCACACCAACTTATGGCGGAACACGGATTAAGCGTGAGGGATCTGCGTGAATACACCTCTCAAACCGTGAAAAAAATCCTAACGAACATCGGATACACGAAGCGGAGAGATCCTTGGATCGTTCTATTATCAGGGATTTTGGCAACGAATTATTGCTGCAAGGCATATGTCAGCCGGGAAAAGTACAAAGAGACAAAGTACATAGGTTTTATTGGACTGGAGGAAGATCTTAACATCTGTATAATCGTTTTTAAATATGCCGTGGATTGTATTACCGCAGGCGTGAAGCGAGTAAAAAGAGAAAACAAAAGCTATCCGGTTCGAGAAAGACGGGAATTTATGAACGGATATGCATATGGGTATGTACATGGAATTAAGAATGTTCTGAACCGACAGGCAGAAAAAGCAGCAGAAACTGAGAGTTCCAGCAAATTAAATCAGTCTGAGGAGTCGGAGCAGAAAGACAACATTGGACAGAGTACAGAATTATCAGGTGCAGCACGGAATAAGAGAAACCAGCCGGCCGTATACGATGTATTTGTAGACAGGGAAAATTATATACGCGGTTACAAAGATGGCTGCAGATTTGATCCGGATAGGAGATTAGCTGCCGCAGATAGAAATATAATTTTGCAGGAGAAGTTGAAATGAGAATATATGAGCGACTTACACCATTAATTGCACGGGAGAGAAGATCTGCTGAGAAGCACCATACATTGTTGACTACATATATTAAGCGCCATAATCTGGATTCAAGAGAATTTTATGATGTCTGTGTTTTCGGCTACCTGAAAGCGGTAAAACGTTGGTTTTCAAGATCAGATCTGCATGTTTATAAATTTGCCACAATAGCAAACAAGGCAATGAGCAGCTATTTGTATAATGAGCGCCAAAAACGGAATAGAAGGATTAAGACAATCAGCCTGGATACTGAGATCGTGGGACAGGAAAGTGTGATGTATGCGGATACGGTAACATATGACGATCTGGATTACATTAATTATGTGTAATACAGTGCAGAGATCAAGGGGTTAGGCATTACGACAGAAAAGAGCGGGGAGAGGGAGCATCTCCCCGCACAATAGTTACACGAAACAACAACTGCCCAGTGATCCAGCCAGGATTACCATTCATTCTCTCTAAAAATGTATGCAGTTATTTTTTATGGGCTATCTTATAAATACCAGCTAGCAGCGAAAAACAGCCTAGTAAACCAATCACAATTCTCCATGCTATACTATGTATTTTTACGATTATTGCTGGACAAAATACAGCAAATAGGATAATAATCAATCCCAGCATTACCAATGCAATATTAACTTTTTTCATTAGCTTGCCTCCACAATTTTATTAGATGTATATTTTATTATTATAAGATCTGTCATCAAGGTTTCCTTTTTGCTGCCGTTATCCCGGAAAAATTCCTGTAAATGATCCTGGGGCTCCCTAATTTACACCGATAAATCATTCGGCACTCTCAACCACAAATTCTACACTTCCTTTTGCCTTTTCTCCAGTTACTGTAACTGTATATGTTCCGCTTTCTTCTACATCAACATCATATTCTACCGAAAAGAAAATGCCGTCACTTTCAGCAATAGGTTCATTGTCATCTTTCTGGATTTTATATGACAACTGGCCATCTGTAACCACAATTTTCGTATGGATCGTATCTCCGGCTTCAACAACTAAGTCTTGAGTGTCTGTAGTATTAAATGTTGTATATTCCATAATCAGCTGATTATCGTTCCCCGTCCTGCTTCCGTTGAAATCTGGTGAACAGGCAGTTAGTGCTGCGACAAGCATTACTGCGCTAAAGACAGTTATAGCCCTTTTCATTATTCTTCGCCTCGTCTTTCAAATTCTATATTGTTATTTTTGGATTATTTACTATAGTTTTCTGACATAGCAATTGATCAAGTTTTTCTTGAATATTTTCGTTTCCTTTTAAACCAATCATTGGAATAGATATATTTTCTCTCGAAAGCTGATCTGATATTTCATTTATGAACAGTCCCATTCCGTTGACTTCCGCATTGTCATTTGACGTTGTATCTACACCACACGTTGGAGAACGGTTTGCTCCAATAATGCCGATAATTTCAAAGTTGTGTTTTTTATATTCCAAAATTTGTTGTACGACATAATCAGCCAGTTTTATTAGTTCGACATTATGGATTTTGCTTTTCATTTCAGAACGTATCCTCGTATTCTCCACTACTACCGAACGATCAGCACCATGGATATCTCCCCTGTCTAGTCCTAAACAGAAGAGTTCCGGACAAGGCATTTGAACAATCCCTATATTCGCGCTTAAGAAATAGTCAATAAGGCTTCTAAATGCCGATGGATAAATTGCTGTTCCATCAGAAATGGAGTTTTGATTCAAAAAGCAATGTGCGATAAATACAACTTTTTTACTTCTTCCATCATTGAACATAATATTCTACCTCAAATTTGTATTATGGTTAATCAGCTTAAATCCGTTTCACAATCTCCAAAGCGGTATGCCTTTGCTACCTCTTTCTTCCAATATATCTACATA
>OERW01000251.1_pt1 | contig 11483 bp, 7 predicted proteins | sample 1540091 | NCBI WGS metagenome assembly OERW01 (sample SAMEA3891889, study PRJEB23780) | metagenome | biome: terrestrial biome; feature: animal house; material: Caecal content | place: Italy | collected 2015-05-05 | reverse complement strand
CTATCTGGAGCCCTGCCCCGACAAAAGCGCCGCCCTCCGGCGGGAGGCTGCCCTCAAAAAGCTGACCAAGGCCGAGAAAGAGGCTCTCTGCTCTGCCTGGGCCGAGACAAACCGCCCCCGGCTCTCGGTTGCCACCCGGGCCGATGCAGCGGACATCCTGGAAATCTATAACTGGTATGTGCTGAACCACACCGCCACTTTTCAGATCACCCCCTCCACCCTGGAAGAATACGAGGCCTGGGTGGACCGGACCCTGGAATGTGCCCCCCTGCTTTTGGCCCGGGACGGGGCGGGCAAGCTGCTGGGCTACGCCTGCGCCCACCCCTGGCACGAGCGGGAGGCCTTCCGCTGGGACGTGGAGAGCACCATCTACTGTGCGCCGGAGGCCCGGGGCATGGGTGTGGCGGAAAAGCTCTACGGGGCCCTGATTGAACTGCTGCGGCTGCAAGGCTACTGGAACGTCTACGCCCTGCTGGCCGACCCCAACCCTGCCACCGCAGCCCGCGCCGCCGCGGGGCAGGCCGCCCCCTGCCAGCTGGACGGCCTGATCCGGGACGAGGAAAAACTGTTCGAGGCCATGGACCCCGGCAAGACCGGGCTGTACCTGCCCTTTGGATGGGTGGACGGCAGGCCCAGCCCCTACCAGAAACACCGCCGGGCCGGCGCGGCCAAGCTGGGCCGGATCGAAAAGCACCTGGACGGCCTGGTGGCCGGCATGGGGGAGCGGCTCTACGGCGGCGCCATCGAGGCCGCCCCCCTCATCGCCGGGCGCAGCCCCTGCCAGTGGTGCGACTACGGCTTTATCTGCTGCCACGAGGAGGGGGTGGGCGAGCGGGAGCTGAACGCCCCCGACCACCCCTTTGAGATTACAACCGAGACGGAGGAGGAAAAACAGCCATGAGCACCCCCAACTGGACCCCCGCCCAAAAGGCTGCCATCGAGGACCGGGGCGGCGCGCTGCTGGTGTCGGCGGCGGCCGGTTCGGGCAAGACCGCCGTGCTGGTTGAGCGGGTGCTCACCCGCCTGACCGACCCGCTGAACCCGATTGACATCGACCGGCTGCTGCTCGTGACCTTTACCAACGCCGCTGCCGCTGAGATGCGCGAGCGCATCGGCGCGGCGCTGGCACAGGCAGCCGCCGAAAACCCGCAGGACACGCGCCTGCGCCGACAGCTGTTCCTCGTGTACCGCGCGAAGATCACGACCGTGCACGCGCTGTGCCTGTCGCTTGCGCGCGAACAGGCGGCGGCGCTCGGCATTGCGCCCGATTTCCGGCTGATGGACGAGCAAGAAGGCAAGCTGCTGCGCGCCGAGGTGCTCGAGGAGGTGCTCGAAGCGGCCTATGAGCAGGGAGACGCGGGTTTTCTCGCGCTGTGCGACCTGCTGACCGCCGGACGCGACGACAAAAAGCTGGGCGAGGTGATTCTAGGCACCTATGAGAAAATACAGGCGCATCCTGACCCGGCGGCGTTCCTTGAGACCGTGCGGCAGGGGCTGTACGCGGACAGCATGGACACGCCGCATGCGGCCGTGCTACGCGCGCAGGCGCGGGCTGCCGCCGAGCATGGAGCGGCCTTCCTGCGCATGGCGGTCGACGCCGTGACTGGCATCGATGAACTGTACGACACCTATCTGCCCGCGCTGACCAGCGACCTCAACCAAGCCGAGCGCTTGCTGGACGCGCTGCATACCGGCAGCTGGGACGGCTGCGTCGAGGCGGCGCGGTCGATCACCTTTGACCGTCTGAAGGCCGCGCGCAAGTTCGAGGACAAGGATTTCCTCGAAGAAATCAAGGCGCTGCGCGAGGAGTGGAAAACGGTGGCCAAGGCCATCCGTGAAAAATGGCTGACCGTCAAGGCGGACGAGGCCGCCGCCGATCGCGCCATGACCGCGCCCGCGCTCTCCGCGCTGATCGACGCGGTGAACGCCTTTGACGCGGCGTTTTCCGCCGCCAAGCGCGCCCGCAACGCGGCGGATTTCAACGACCTCGAGCATTTCGCTGTGCGTCTGCTGTACAATGGGGAACAGCCCTCGGCGCTGGCAAAAGCATTGTCCGCGCAGTACGCCGAGATCGCGGTCGACGAGTATCAGGACACCAACGCCGTGCAGGACGCGATTTTCCGTGCGCTGTCGCAAAACCAGACCAATCTGTTCATGGTTGGCGACGTCAAGCAGAGCATTTACGGCTTCCGGTTGGCCGATCCGTCGATCTTTTTGGAAAAATACCGCGCCTTTGCCGACGCAGACGGGGCGCAGGACGGCGTGCCGCGCCGCGTCGTGCTCGGGCAGAACTTCCGCTCGCGCGCAGCCGTGCTGGACGCCTGCAACTACCTGTTTGCAGCCGTTATGGGCGAGACCGTGGGCGACCTTGCCTACACCGACCGCGAGGCGCTGCACCTCGGCATGGACTATCCGGACGCGGGGCATGACCGCTACAAGACCGAGGTGCTGCTGCTGGACGCGGCGAACCTTGGCGAGGACGAGGACGCGCCCGACAAGACTGCGCTTGAGGCGCGGCTGGTGGCAACCCGCATCCGGCAGCTGATAGACAGCGGTTTTCCGGTGCGCGACAAGGAGACCGGCGCGCTGCGCCCAGTCACGCCGGGCGACATCGTTATCCTGTTGCGCTCACCGGGGCCGCGCGCGCCCGTGTACATCGCGGCGCTCGAGCAGGCCGGGCTGACCGCGAGCGCCGAGTCGCGCGGCGGCCTGCTGGGCACGGCCGAGGTCGGCACGATGGTGTCGCTGCTGTCTGTCATCGACAACCCAAGGCAGGACGTCGATCTGATCGGTGTGCTGCGCTCGCCGCTGTTCGGTTTTTCCGAGCAGGAGTTGGCCGATATCCGGCTGATTGACCGGCGCATCAGCTTTTACGACGCGCTGCTGCGCTCACGCGGGCAGTTTGATAAAGTGGAGTTGTTCTTGCAGCAGCTGGACGACCTGCGCGCGTTCGCGGTCGACCAGCCGGTCTACCGCCTGTTGTGGGAGATCTACGACCGCACAGGCGCGCTCGGCCTGTATGGTGCACTGCCGAACGGCGCGCAGCGGCAGAGCAACCTTTTGGCCTTTTTCGAGCGGGCGCGTGTGTTCGAGCAGGGCGGCTATCGCGGCCTGTTCGCTTTCGTGCGGCTGCTGCGCGGCATGATAGAGACCGGTGAGGACTTCCAGACCGTCGGCGCGGAGGCAACAGGCGGCGCGGTACGCATCCTTTCCATTCACAAGTCCAAGGGCTTGGAGTTCCCGGTCGTGTTCGTTGCGGGCTGTGCCGGTCTGTTTAATGAAATCGACCTGCGTGAGCCGGTTTTGGTACACAAGGAGCTGGGCTTCGGCTCCAAGTGCCGCGACCTGGGGCGCGGCGTGCAGTACGACACGGCCGAGCGCACTGCGGTCGCAGTGCGGCAGCGCCGCGAGATGGTCAGCGAGGAGCTGCGCGTGCTCTATGTCGCGCTGACGCGTGCCAAGGAAAAGCTGATTATTACCGCTGCGAGCGGCACGCTGGAAAAATCGCTCCAAAAGTGGGCGCGGCTGGCAGCGCTCGATGAAATTCCGCAGTACGCAATGGGCGCGGTGCGCGCGCCGCTGGCGTGGATCGTGACGCCGCTTTTGCGGCATCCGGCATCGCGCGCGCTGCGCGAGCAGTATAATCTGGATGTACCTGAACACGGTACGGACTGTGATGCGTTTACCATGCGCGTATTCCGTCCGGACGAACTTGCCGCGCCGGATGCGCCCGAGGTGCTGCGCTTTGAAGATATGGACACAGAGGACTACGCTGTGCAGCCTTATCTGCAATACGCCAATGCGTTTTTGTCCGAGCTGCCCAGCAAGCTGACTGCGACCGGGCTGGGGCGTGGCTACCGTGCGGACGAAGCTGCCGAGCAGACCCTGCCGCCGCGCCGCGAAGTCAAGCTGCGTGCGCCGCTGTTCGAGCAGGGGCAGCGCCGCCTGACGCCCGCCGAGGTCGGCACGGCGCACCATCTGTTTATGCAGTTTTGTGACTTTGAAACGGCTGCAGCACCGGGTGGGGTAGAGGCCGAGCGGCAGCGGCTCGAGAAAGCGCAGCTGCTGACACACGAGCAGGTCGCGGCAATCGACGAGGGCAAGATCGAGGCGTTTTTCGCGTCCGATCTGTATCGGGAACAGATGGCGTGGTATGCGGTGCGGCGCGAGTTTAAGTTCTCGGTGCTTGTGCCTGCGGCGCAGTACTTTCCGGTCGCCGAGCAGGCGCTGGACGAGACGGTACTGCTGCAGGGCGTCATCGACTGTCTAATCGACACGCCGGAGGGCTATATCATCGTCGATTTCAAGACCGATCGTGTGTCGGAAAAGGATGTGCCCGCTCGTGCCGAGCGCTACCGTGCGCAGATGCAGGCATACGCGCTGGCCGTGCGTGAGGTGTTTGATAAGCCGGTTCTGCAAGGGGTATTGTACTTCTTCCATTGCGGCAAAAGCGTTGCGGTGGAGACTGGTTAAGAACGCGTTAAAAACCCGGCCGGGCGGTTGACAGGGCAGGGGGAACATGCTACTCTGTTAGCGAACTAGAAAAGGGGCACCGGTCAGACTGGACGGCTCCGCAGCCTATTCCTTAGCCCATACCATTCATTCCTCATTTCCAAAAGAAAGCGGCGCGGTTCGTATCAAACCGCGCCGCTTTCTTTGTTGCGGTTTGCATAACATGGTGTGGACAAAATTACGCAAAATCTGTCACATGCCCGCTTTACTTTGTCCTACAAAAAGGATATAATATAAGGCAACCTAGAATACGGAAAAACAGGAATGAAGAAAAGGAGACGTTTTATGGCTTACTATTTCAGTGAACCCTCGCATACGTTCAACGAATACCTGCTCGTGCCGGGCTATTCCTCGGCCGAATGCATCCCGGCCAACGTCAGCCTGCGCACCCCGATCGTGAAGTTTCGCAAGGGCGAGCAGTCCGCGCTGTATGCCAACATCCCGATGGTTTCTGCGATCATGCAGGCGGTTTCGGACGACCGCATGGCCATTGCGCTGGCGCAGGAGGGCGGCATCTCCTTCATCTACGGCTCGCAGACCATCGAGAGCGAGGCGGCCATGGTCGCCCGCGTCAAGTCCTACAAGGCGGGCTTTATCGTGTCCGACTCCAACCTGCGCCCCGAGCAGACGCTTGCGGACGTACTGGCACTCAAGGAGCGTACCGGCCACTCGACCATGGCAGTCACGGACGACGGCACTGCAAACGGCAAGCTGCTGGGCGTTGTCACCAGCCGCGACTACCGCGTTTCCCGCATGGAGCGCGACGTCAAGGTTTCCGAGTTCATGACGCCGTTTGACAAGCTGGTCACCGCACCGGCAGACACTACGCTCAAGGTCGCAAATGACATCATCTGGGATCACAAGCTCAACTCTCTGCCGCTTGTAGACGATCAGCAGCATCTGGTTTACATGGTGTTCCGCAAGGACTATGACAGCCACAAGGCTAACTCCCTTGAACTGCTCGACGAGCATAAGCGCTACGTTGTTGGTGCGGGCATCAACACCCGCGACTATGCCGAGCGCGTGCCGGCGCTGGTCGAGGCGGGTGCGGACGTGCTGTGCATCGACTCGTCCGAGGGCTTTTCCGAGTGGCAGAGCCGCACGCTCGCGTGGATTCGCGAGAACTACGGCGACTCGGTCAAGGTTGGCGCGGGCAACGTGGTTGACCGCGAGGGCTTCCGTTTCCTCGCCGAGGCAGGCGCGGACTTTGTCAAGGTCGGTATCGGCGGCGGTTCGATCTGCATCACCCGTGAGCAGAAGGGCATTGGCCGCGGCCAGGCGACCGCGCTGATCGAGGTTGCTGCGGCGCGCGACGAGTATTATATGGAAACCGGCGTCTATGTTCCGATCTGCTCGGACGGCGGCATTGTGCACGATTACCACTGCACGTTGGCGCTCGCCATGGGTGCGGACTTCCTGATGCTCGGCCGTTACTTCTCGCGTTTCGACGAGTCCCCGACCAACAAGGTCAACATCAACGGCAGCTATATGAAGGAATACTGGGGCGAAGGCTCGGCCCGTGCGCGCAACTGGCAGCGTTACGATATGGGCGGCGAGAAGAAGCTGTCCTTCGAGGAAGGCGTCGACTCCTATGTGCCGTATGCCGGTTCGCTCAAGGATAACCTCGGCCTGACGCTGAGCAAGGTGCGCTCGACCATGTGCAACTGCGGCTCGCTCTCCATTCCGGAGTTCCAGAAGAAGGCTAAGATCACGCTGGTATCCGCTACCTCGATCGTCGAGGGCGGTGCGCACGACGTTGTGCTCAAGGAGACTTCGTCGACCAGCAAGTAACAGACAGTCACCCGAGATTGCCCCGCAGCTTCCTGCGGGGCAATTCTTGTCGGAGAGGGGCATGAAAATGAGGAATGAAACCGGAAAACAGTCCGGAACCCTGATCCGCACGCTGCATGGCCTGCAATATGTCCTGCGGCGGAACGGCGGTATTTTCCTGCGTTGGTGCGTGTTTGCAGTGGTCATCGGTTTGGTGGTTGGCGTGGTGGGCGCGGCCTTCCATGTTGCGCTCGAATGGGCGGGGGAGACCCGCGAGGAACAGAGCTGGACGCTGTACCTGCTGCCGCTCGCGGGCGTTTTCATCGCGTTTTGGTACCGGAAGGCAGATATGCCGCTCGAGCGCGGCACCAACTTTATCCTGACCTCGGTGCGCGAGAATCACCCCGTGCGGCTGCGCCTTGCGCCGAGCATCTTTGTTACGTCCATCCTGACACATCTGTGCGGCGGCTCGGCTGGCCGTGAGGGCGCGGCGATCCAGCTGGGCGGCGCGATTTCGGGCAATATCGGCCACTGGATGCACCTGGACGATAAGGACAGCCGTACGATCACGATGTGCGGCATGGCGGCGGGCTTTGCCGCGTTGTTCGGCACGCCGCTGGCCGCGAGTATTTTCGCGATGGAGGTCATCAGCGTCGGCGTGATGTACTATGCGGCGCTGTTCCCGTGCGTGCTGGCATCGGTCATTGCGCATCAGGTGGCGCTGATACTTGGCGGGGAGACGACCGCCTTTGCGCTCACCGGCCTGCCGCAGCAGACCGATGTGTTCCTGATCTTTAAACTGCTGCTGTTCGGCGTGGCTTGCGCGGTGCTCAGCGCGGTTGTGTGTATTGTGTTCCACCGCATCGGGCATCTGTTCAAATGGTACATACCAAACCAGTATGCCTGCATCGCGGTGGGCGGTCTGGTGGTCGTTATCGTGTCGCTGCTGCTTGGCACACGTGATTATAACGGCGCGGGCATGCAGGTGATTGAGCGCGCGGTCGAGGGCGAGGCGGATTACGCTGCCTTTGCAATCAAGCTGGTGCTGACGGCGATCACGATCGGCGTGGGCTATAAGGGCGGCGAGATCGTGCCCGTGCTGTTTATTGGGTCGACCTTTGGCGCGGCCTATGGCGGCTTTTTCGGGCTGAACCCCTCGTTTGCCGCCGGACTTGGCATGACTGCGGTGTTCTGCGGCGTGACCAATTCGCCGGTGACATCGATCCTGTTGGCGTTTGAGCTATTTGGCGGCGAGAGCCTTGCGCTGTTTGCGCTCGTGATCTCGATTTCCTATATGCTCAGCGGGTATTATGGCCTGTACAGCGAGCAAAAGATCCTCTATTCCAAGCTGCGGCCGCAGTTTATCGACCGCAAAACCAAGTGAAATCATTTCCGGGAGGACATAGAACCATGCACGAATTCAAGGGTGCGATTTTTGATATGGACGGCACGCTGCTTGACTCCATGCCGGTGTGGAAGCGGCTGACACAGGGCTATCTGAAACAGTTCGGCCTGAACATCACAGATGAAGAATACGCCGAATGTGAGGGCTTTTCCCAGCCGCAGGTCGCGCAGTATTTTGCGGACCGTTATGACCTGCCCGGCGGCGCAGAGGGCCTGATGGAGGGTATGGATCGGCTGATCACGTCGCGGTACGAGACGATCGCGAAACCGAAGGACGGTGTGCTGGAATTTCTTGATGGGCTGCGTGCGCGCGGCGTCAAAATGGCGATCGCAACACTGACCGCCCGCCGCCACGCGGAAAAGGCACTGCGCGACCGCGACATGCTGGATTATTTCGATTTTATGCTGACGATTGAGGACGTGGGTGTATCCAAATACCAGCCGGATATCTATTTGAAGAGTGCGGAACGGCTGGGGCTGACACCGGCGGACTGTATCATCTTTGAGGATGCACCCTATGCCTGCACGACGGCGAAAAAAGCAGGCTTTCGCGTATGCGGCGTGGTGGAGCCGGCTTACGCGGCCGGAGAAGAGGAGCTGCGCGCGGCCGGTGACTTTATCGTTGAGCGTTCCTTTGACGAATTGCGTGGAAAACTGTAAGAAAGGTCTTGCAATCTGAAATATAATCCCGTACACTATATTCAAGAGGAATAAGCAGCTGCGCCGGACAAGTTCCGGTGCGGCTTCGTTTTTGGTTAGGGGGAATGAGATTTGGAAGAACAAAACAAGATGGGTACTGCGCGTATGGCGCCGCTGATTTTTTCGATGGCGCTGCCTGCTATGCTGTCGATGATCGTCAATGCACTGTATAACATCGTCGACAGTATTTTTGTCGCCCAGTATTCGCAGAGCGCGCTGGCGGCGGTCTCGCTGGTGTTTCCGCTGCAGACGTTGGTCGTTGCGATCGGCGTAGGCACGGGCGTGGGCGTCAACTCGCTGATTGCACGCCGTTTGGGTGAAAAGCGCCGTTTGCATGCAAACTCCGCGGCTGAGCATGGTGTGGCGCTTGCAATCATTCGCGGTATCGTGTTTTTGGTGCTGGGCTTCGGCTTGTCGGGCGTGTTTGTCCGTGCGTTCGGCGCGGCGGAGGACGTCACCATACAGGCGATCCAGTATTCGCATATCGCGGTCGGCCTGAGTATCTTCGTTATGATTTCGATGATGTGCGAAAAGGTGCAGCAGTCGACCGGCAATATGATTATCCCGATGTGTCAGGGCTTGGCTGGTGCGATCATTAACATTATCCTTGACCCGCTGATGATCTTCGGTATCGGCCCGTTCCCGGAAATGGGCGTGCGTGGCGCGGCGCTGGCAACTGTTATCGGTCAGATCTTTGGCATGCTGATCGGTCTGTGGGGTGTGTTCAAGCACCAGAAGGTGCTGAATGTGGATATGCGTGCGTTTAAGTGGCGCTTGCAGACCGTCAAGGATATTTACCGCGTTGGCTTGCCCGGTATTGTTATGCAGAGTGTCGTTTCGGTTATGACGGCTGGCCTGAATGCAATTCTGATCGGTTTTTCGCAGACCGCGGTCAACGTGCTTGCGGTATACTTTAAGCTGCAGACTTTTGTGTTCATGCCGGTGTTCGGCCTGAACCAGGGCGCGCTACCGGTTATGGGCTATAACTATGGCGCGCGCAACAAGAAGCGTCTGTTCGGGGCGTATAAGATCGCGCTGGGCACGGCGGTTATAATCATGCTGATTGGTCTTGTGCTGTTCCAGTTGTTCGCCGAGCAGATGCTGATGATGTTCGTCGACCGGACAGATGCAGCAGCGATTGAGGATATGCTAACAGTTGGTGTGCCTGCGCTCAAGATCATCAGCCTATCGTTTATTGGCGCGGCGTTCGGTATCATCAACTCGACGCTGTTCCAAGCGACTGCGCGCGGCCTGAACAGCTTGATCGTATCGGTCTGCCGCCAGCTGGTTATCATCCTGCCGGTGGCGTGGCTGCTTGGCAAGTGGTTCGGCCTTGGTGCGATCTGGTATTCCTTCCCGATCGCGGAGGTCGCATCCTTCCTGATTTCCTATGCGCTGCTTTGGCGTGAATATCAAACCGAACTGCGTTATCTCGGCGCTGAAAAGGAGGCAAACGCATGAAACGCATTGCAAGCTTTGAGGTCAATCACGATAAGCTCAAGCCGGGTATGTATACCTCGCGCATTGACGGCGATGTGACGACCTATGATATCCGTATGGTTTATCCCAATGCGGGAACGTATATCCAGCCCGCCGCAGGCCACACGTTCGAGCACCTGTTCGCGACCTATGCGCGCAACTCGCGCTTTGCCGACCATATCATCTACTGCGGCCCGATGGGCTGCCAGACCGGGTTTTACTTCCTCGTGCGCGATCTTGCGCCGTCGGATGCGATCGATCTGGTGCGCGAGACGATGGACTTTGTCGCGGCATACGAGGGCGAGATCCCGGGGGCCAGCCGTATCGAGTGCGGCAACTACTTGCTGCACGATCTGGCGGGGGCAAAGGCGCTCGCGGCGTCCATGATTCCGGTGCTGAAAGACTGGACAGAAGAAAATCTTGTCTATGAAAAATAATGCTTGCATTTTGTCGCCGGGTATGGTATCATATCCTTACGACTGCAAGAGAAATTTTGTGATTTCCCGTGGAAAGAGGTGAAACAACATGAAACAGGGCATCCATCCCGAGTACAAGCAGACCACGATCCGCTGTGCCTGCGGCAATGTCATTGAGACCGGCTCCACTAAGGAGAATATCGTCGTTGACGTTTGCTCCAAGTGCCACCCCTTCTTCACGGGCAAGCAGAAGCTGGTAGACACCGGCGGACGTGTTGATCGCTTCAAGAAGCGTTTCAATCTGGACAAGTAAGAAAAAGCCATCGAAACGGTTGCTGACGAAGCGCGTTTCGATGGTTTTTTTATCCGCAAATCCGCCTTTGGGCGGGGTCGTACCCCACAGAGGGGAGGAATTTCGATATGACCGAACTGGAACAGAAGGAAAAGGCCGAGCGCGCGGTGCTGGTCGGGCTTTCCTGCCCGTCGTTTAACGCGCAGCAGGACGCCGATGAGCGCACGATGGACGAATTGCGCGCGCTGGCCGAGACCGCGGGCGCGGAGGCTGTCGCGATGACACTGCAGCGCCGTCCGTCGCCCGACCCGCGCACCTTTATCGGTGAAGGCAAGGCCGAAGAGGTGCGCCAGCTTGCGGAGGCGAACGAGGCAACGCTCGTGCTGTTTGACAACGAGCTGTCGCCCTCGCAGACGCGCAACCTCGAGGAGCTGACCAAATGCACCGTGCTCGACCGCTCGGCGCTCATTCTGGATATTTTCGCCCAGCGCGCCCGCACAGGCGAGGGTAAATTACAGGTCGAGCTGGCGCAGTACCAGTATATTCTGCCGCGTCTTGCCGGCATGTGGACGCATTTGGTGCGTCAGACCGCAGGCGGCGGCAAAAGCCCGATCGGCACGCGCGGCCCGGGCGAAACACAGCTTGAGACCGACCGCCGCCACATCCGCAAGCGTATCGACAAGCTCAAGGGTGAGCTGGAGCAGGTGCGGCAGGTGCGGGGAGTCCAGCGGCAGCGGCGGATGAAAAACTCCGTGCCGGTGGTGGCCATTGTGGGCTACACCAACGCGGGCAAGTCCACCCTGCTCAACAAGCTCACCGGGGCGGCCATCCCCGCCAACAACCGCCTGTTCGACACCCTGGACACCACCACCCGGACCCTGGAGATCTCCGACACCTGCACGGTGCTCCTG
>OERW01000249.1_pt1 | contig 11801 bp, 18 predicted proteins | sample 1540091 | NCBI WGS metagenome assembly OERW01 (sample SAMEA3891889, study PRJEB23780) | metagenome | biome: terrestrial biome; feature: animal house; material: Caecal content | place: Italy | collected 2015-05-05 | reverse complement strand
TATCCCCACAATTCTTTATCGACAGTTTGCCAAAAGCAGCATTATTGAAAGGCTCTATCAAAATTGAGTTTGTCCGGTAGAGTTGAGAATAGCTGAAAGGGCTGATAAAGTGGGAAAGACATAAAGAAAAATTTATCGGGAATACAGATTGGTCAGATCCTCCAGAACATACTTACCGCTGAACAATGGGAAGAGCTGAAAACGTATATGCTGGAGGAGAAGAGTGAAGATACATTGCCGGAGATCTGCAGAGGAGGATTGCATATCTGTCCGGAAAGCAGAGACGCATGGATGGGAGGAAAGTACCTGGAACTTACGAGACATGAGTTTGATCTTCTCTGTCTTCTGGCGCGACATCCTGGCAGGGTGTTTTTGAAAGAACAGATCTATGAGCATGTCTGGGAAAAGGAAAGTGGGAAAACAGACAATGCAACGAGGTGTGTCATCTCCGGCCTTAGAAAAAAGCTAAAGCAATATATAGATAAAGAATATATCCAGACCGTACGGGGAATTGGATATAAGTTTGTAATCCCGGAGGCGTGAGGCTTCCGGGATTTTCCATCTATATTAATCTTCTTTGCTTGGATGTGAACCGACAAAGACAATTTCACCATTTTCATCGAAGACATACATTCCTTTTTCAGAAATATACTGTCCGATATGTTCTTCAGTTATTTCGTGAGTTCCCATATTCAAAAGTTTAGCTACATAATCGCCATTACTCTCCGTAATAGAAACATTGTACTGACAGACTTTATTATTTTCCTCATCTGGAAGATAGAGAGAAAAACTGTGTGGAGGCTCCGCAGTATCCTCAATAACATAAATGTAATAGCTTTGCCCTGCTTTGGGGGTTAATCCTAATATTTCACCAATGTTTTTTGCATAATCGTCAGTGTTAATAATTGAAATGGTGGGCGCAGAACTTGACGTGTCTTTTAATTTGTTGCTTGAAAATACAAAGCAGTTCAATCCGCTTGATGTTTGGAATACAGAAACAGGAACAGCTTCCTTTTCTGACAACTCACTGCCAACTGCGTCACCCTCATAAGCATAGGCACTTATTATAAAAGGCGAAATGTATGCTTTGTTCAAAAATGGTATTATTCCGCCAATAACTGCAACAATTAGGAAACAAGCGGCGATAGCTTTCCATTTTATTATCCAGTGCTGCTTTTTGTTACTTTTATATTCGGCTGCCTCCAAAATATATTTGTCATTAACCTTGTCTAATAAGTTTACAAAGTCTGCTGCTCTCATACTAATACCCCTTTCTGTTTTAAGTAATTTCGCAGTTGCTTTCTTATGCGAGTAAGACGAACAGATACATTCTTTTCGGTTATTCCAACGCACCTTGCTATATCATCGTAGCTGTCACAAAGCCAATAGCGGCGCATGAAAATAACTCGGTTTTCCTGTGATAAGCTGTCAAGAAAATTTTCAATAGCATCAATCAAATATTTTTCTTCAAATTCGTCCTCAAGGGATCGTTTTGCGGAAAGACAATTCTCTAACTCATCCAATGCGATATCGTATGTGCTGTTCCGTTTCATTGCCGTCTTCGCATGGTAGCGCATAATGGATTGATTCCGGACAATTCGGCAGAGAAAAGACAGCAATGGATTAGGGCGTTCCGGTGGGATTGCGTTCCATGCGCCAAGATAAGCGTCGTTGACACATTCTTCTGCGTCTTGTAGATCATTTAATATATTGTAGGAAACTTTGTGACATATCTTTCCATACTTGCTATCCAGTTCTTTGATTGCCTGCTCTGAACGAGCAAAGAATAACTCAAGAATTTGATTATCGTCCACTAAATACATCGCCTCCTTTCTCCCTCAAATATACACTATGGATTTGGAAGAAAAAACTACATCAAAGCAGAGATTTTTCGATTTATTTTCAGATTGCCTTCTGGCGCGATATCCCGGCAGGGCGATCATGGCGACGTAAGGATTCCGGGATTATTTTTTCGCATAAATCTATCAAACAAAATATTTGGATCATTATAAATTCGTTATTTTTGACTGCTAGACTGTCATTGTAAGCAGAAAATCCTGCTGCAATACTTTCGACAGCGTTCAGAACTGCCGGAAAATTCAATGAAATGAGGACGAATATATGGATGATCTGATTCTTGAAACAAAAAATCTTTCTAAGAGATATGACCAGCAGATGGCGGTTCATAACATTTGTATGCGGGTCAGGAAAAATACGGTTTACGGTCTGCTTGGTCCGAATGGTGCAGGCAAATCTACATTGATGAAAATGTTAGTTGGGATTATCCGGCCGACGGAGGGACAGATTTTATTTGAGGGAGAAAGCTTAAGCCGCAGATGCCTGTCTCAGATTGGTTCCCTGATTGAAGCTCCGGCTCTGTACGGAAACCTGACTGCAAGGGAAAATCTCATGGTCCATACAAGACTGTTAGGCATCCCGGAGGAGCGGATCGATGAAGTCCTGGATATCGTGGATCTAAAGAATACCGGGAAAAAGCGGGCGGCAAAATTTTCAATGGGTATGAAGCAGAGACTGGGAATTGCGATTGCGCTGCTAAACCATCCCAGTCTTGTGATTCTGGATGAACCCACCAATGGACTGGACCCGTTTGGGGTAAAAGAGCTAAGGGAATTAATCGCCTCTTTTCCATCCAGAGGGATCACGGTGGTCCTTTCCAGTCATATCCTGTCAGAGGTGGAGCAGGTTGTAGATGAAGTGGGAATCATTAGCAATGGGAATCTTCTGTATCAGGGAATCCCGGATAAAAGAGAAGACCTTGAAGATTTTTTTACAGATGTTATTATGAAGGGAGGCCGAAAGTAATGGAAGGACTTTTCTCGGAACTGCTGAAATATAAGAGAACATTTATGGGGAAACTCATTGTGTTCTTTCCGTTGTTTTTTGCTGTTTATGCACTTGTGCTTTCAATTTTAATGCAGAATCCTCTGGCAGAGGCACATGGGAATACTGCGATAAGCTACGGGACACTTCTGGCGTCTGTTTTCAATTGGTGGTCTTTTTTGTTTCTGCCGCTTGGATACGCTCTTTTTGCGGCATTGGCTGCATCGCAGGAAAAGAAAGCAGGAAATTATCAGGCATTGCTTTCCCGGAATGTATCGCCCGCTGTGCTGTGGGTAAGTAAAATTCTTGGGATGGCTGTTTACACACTGCTGTCTTCTTGTGTATTGATTCTGGTTGTCTCGATGACCGGATTGATTGGAGCTGAGGGGGTGTTGCCTGCAGGGAAAATATTGGCGGGAAGCCTGGTCTGCTGGCTGGTTTCCCTTCCCCTGATTCCGCTTCAACTCTGGGCGGCAACCAGGGGAGGGATTTTCCTCAGCATGGGAATGGGGTTCGCAGGGATGATACTTGGGGTTGTTGCAGCGCCGGGTACGGTCTGGATCATCTGCCCGTGGAGCTGGGCGACAAGACTGATGTGCCCGGTTATTGGCGTACATCCAAATGGAACGATGCTGTCAGACAGTGATCCGCTGCTTTCATGCACTGCCATCCCTCTTGGTATTGTGGTATCTTTGGCTGCACTGGCGGTATTTACGCTCTTTACCACTGTTTGGTTTACAAAAAGGGAGCGGTGAGTATGAGAGTATTATTATCGGAATGGCTGAGGACAAAGCGGACAGCGATCCGCTGGTTTATCTTTGGACTGCCGGTATTCCTGGCAGGATGCACGGTTGTCTACCTCACACTGAGTCCGGGGAGTACGCAGGATTTCGCTTTTGAAGGTTTTTTTACCATATGGTCAGGAATCATGATCCCTGTTTCGGTCGGCATCCTGGGAGGCGCTGTGATTCGCGAGGAGGAGCTGGCCGGGAATTTTAACGGGTTTCTTAGTTTCGGAGTTTCGCGGGCGAAAATATTTCTGGGCAAGTTTATGTTAGTGGTGATATGTACGTTCGTCTGTACATTGTTGGCAGCGATGATCCTGGGATGTGGGATGAATCTGTTTGTTCCCTGCGGGGCGGATATGAAGGTGTTTCTCCTTGCTGCTGTATTCACTTCGATCGGAGCGGTTCCTCTTCTGGTCCTTCATCTTTGGATCAGCCTTGCGTGGGGATGGGGCGCTTCCATCGGGCTTAGTTTTGGAGGGCTGCTGATGGCAGTGATTTTCGGAACCACCAGTTTAGGCGCGTCTGTCTGGAAGTTCATTCCATGGACGTGGCCGGTAAAGTTAGGTTTGCTGCCGGGTACCGTTTATATTCAACCGGCAGATGGGAATTTCCGTACCCTTGTAAACCAAGCGGCAGAGACTGGTATCACGGCGCTGAGCGCAGTTTTTATTGCATTGGTTTTATTGCTTAGTACCGGGATACTATGGTTTGCAAAATGGGAGGGACGGCGTCCCGGCGAATAGCGGAGAAAGGTGGCTCTGACGGGAGGGTTGGCATTGAGTAAAATTTTAATCATTGATGATGAGAAGGCGATGGTGTCCTTATTGAAAAGCAGATTGGAGTTAAAAGGTCATGAAGTTTTATGCGCATATAATGGAAGAGCAGGAATTGAGCTTGCAAAGGAGCAGCCGGATTTAATCGTTCTGGATATTATGATGCCGGAGATAGATGGGTTTGAAGTCTGCAGGGAGATCAGAAATGATGTCGTCTGTCCGATCCTGTTTTTAAGCGCGAGGCAGTCGGAGACAGACAAAGTGAAAGGCTTCACCATGGGCGGAGACGACTATATTACAAAACCATTTGGATTAAAAGAACTTCTGGCGCGCATTGATGCAAATCTGCGAAGAGAGAAACGGTCCCAGTATCTTAATGCGGAGCAAAAGAGATCGAAACTATACTTCGGGGAAATGTGTATAGACACTCAGGCGAGAAGTATCACGATTCATGGGGAAGCGGTTGAACTTACGAGAAGAGAATATGATATTTCAGAATTACTGGCATTTCATGCAGGACAGGTATTCTCAAAAGAGCGGATTTACGAAAAAGTATGGGGGTATGATGCGCAAGGAGATGTGGCGACTGTTGTGGAACGGATCAAAAATATCCGTTCCAAATTCGCGGCGGCGTCTCCGGGAAAAGAATATATTTCAACTGTCTGGGGGATCGGATATAAATGGAACAAAGTATGAAAGAAAAAAGAATGAAAAGACCTCTTGCGGTTCAGTTCCGCCATACATTCATTCAAATTGTAGTGGTCAGTGTATTCGCTTCCATAGTCACAATCATGCTATCTTCGGTATTGACGTTTTTATCTTTAAATAAAGATATTTATCCGGCGGATTACTATGAAGATCAAATCCCGGGGATCGTGTCCTATGTGCAGAAAGAAAATGTGTCTCTTTTGGAGGTGTCCGGACAGAAGGGACTTGCCGCTATGATAAAGGGAAACGGGATCTGGTATCAGGTAACTGATCAGGATGGGAATGTGGTTTACGGGACGCTGGCAGAACAGCCTTATACATCGAAAGAGGATCTCTTCACAAATCTTCTTGATAAAAAGGTCTTGAGAAATGGATGTTATATTGAAACCGTTCCGATCGAACAGGAGCAGGGGATTCGCGGCGCTGTCATTCTTGCCTATAAGATCAAACCGACTTTTGCCAACATGAAAGGGAAGATCCTGTTTGCATTTTTTATCTGTTCTCTTTTGTCGCCGTTTCTTTATCTCATTCTTTTTACACTGCTGTTTTCCAGAAAATTCGCCGGGGAAATTAACCGGCCCCTGGAGCTGCTGTCGATGGCTTCTCAGAAGATAAAGGAGAAGGATCTGGACTTCTCAATTAATTATCATGAGGATAATGAACTCGGCAGACTGTGTGAGGCATTCACGGAAATGCAGGAAGAGCTGAAAGAATCACTGACCTCTCAGTGGGAAATGGAGCAGGAACGGATTGAGATGACGGCCGCGCTGGCACATGACCTGAAATCTCCTTTATCTCTGATCCTGGCATATTCGGAGGCCCTGCTGGAAGACTATCAGGAGAAGGACGGGGAACTGAAGAATTATCTTATGGTCATCCATGAAAATGCAGAAAAGAGTGCAGATTTTGTAAGACAGATGCAGTATACGGCTGAGCTTGAAAAGAAAGACAAAGGAGCGGATACAGAACGGATCAATCTGGAAAAATATCTGTCACAGAGAATACAGTCTTATCACCTGCAGGCGCAGCAAAAATCCATTGAATTGTCTTTCTGTATCAACGATGGAGTTCCGGATCAGATTATCGTCGATGCGGAAGCTCTGACAAGGATATTGGACAATCTTTTATCCAACAGCCTTGAGCATACACCTGCAGGGGGCCGAATCGAAGTAAATGTCAGCACAGATAAAGAAAAGATATATTATACGGTCACGGATACGGGGGCTGGTTTTGATGCGAAAGATCTAAAAAATGCATTTCATAAATTCTATCGGGGCGATGAATCCAGAGACACAAGCGGAGGACATGCAGGGCTTGGACTTTATATAGTGAAGAAGCTGGCTGAACAGATGGGAGGTACTGTGCAGATCTCAAATACATCAGAAGGCGGAGCCTGTGTGCTTTTTTGCCATACAGTTATCAGGTTGTAAAGAACTTTGCGGCGGGAAGAAAGGACTGGTAAAATGGGAAAGACATAGGAAAATATCTTTCTGGGATACAGATTGGAGAAATCCTGTAGAGAATACTATATGCTGAACAATAGGAAGAACTGAAAATGTATATGCTGGATGGCCAGACAGAAGATATATTGCCGGAGATCCGTAGCGGGGAACTGTGTATCTGCATGGAGAGCCGAAATGCATGGATAGGAGAAAAGTTCCTAGAACTTACGAAATATGGGTTTGATGCCCTCCGTCTTCTGACGTGTCATCCCAGAACCACAGTGAGCTGACCGGGCTGTCTGATATCAGCATAAAAACAGACAGCACATAACATACAAGAAAATCCCTGTTGAAAGCAAATTTTTCAGCAGGGATTTTAGGTGTTGAAAATTATTTTAGGTTCAGATCTCCCCACTGCTTAATAACTTCCAGTACAGACATAAAACTTTCCCCTAACGGTGTGAGGGTATATTCTACATGAGGGGGAACTTCTTTAAAATCGTACCGGTTAATAAATCCGTCAGCTTCCAATTCACGAAGCTGTTTTGTCAATGACGATTCTGTTATATCGCCTATATGACGGCGAAGCTCGCCAAATCTGTGAATATTCTGTATTCCGATATAGTAAAGGATCTCTATTTTCCATTTCCCGCCTAATATCTTTTGAACAGTTGATATCGTAACACATCTTTGTATGGATTGTTCCGTTTTTTTCATACTTGCTTCACTCCTTTTCTGCATTATACGAAACAGAATGTAAAAAATCAAGGTATAGCCATTGAAATGGGTACTACAAAAAAGTACCGTACTTGTAAAAACAATGTACATGGGTATAATGAGTGTCAGAAATTGAGAAAGGAGTAATAGATATGCATTATACAGGAACGATTTGGCGTCCGCCATATGAAGCGTATTCTTTATTGATTCAAGTTACAGCAGGGTGTACACATCACTCTTGTAAATTTTGTACACTTTATGAGGATTTGCCTTTTAAATTTAGAATGTCACCGTTGACAGAAGTGGAGGAAGACTTAGGAGAAGCCAGCAGATTTTACAAAAAAGTACCAAGGATTTTCTTTACGGGTGCTAATCCATTTGTTTTGAGTGTCGATAAGTTAAAGACTTTAGCTAAAATGGTAAAACAATATTATCCAACATATGAAACGATCGGGTGCTTTGGAAGAATTACCGATGTTAGCAACAAAACTGTGGACGATCTGAAAGAACTACGCCAGCTTGGTTATGACGGAATTACATTTGGTATCGAAACAGGTGATGATGAAGCGTTGGCATTTATGAATAAAGGGTATCAGTCACAAGATATTATTGAACAGTGTAAAAAATTAGATGAAGCAAATATCAGTTACAACTTTTTCTACTTAACTGGTATTTCCGGTTCTGGGCGTGGGGAAATTGGAGCAAGAGAAACAGCGAAGATATTTAACCAGTTAAATCCTAAAATTATTGATGCGTCTATGTTGACTATTTATAAGAGTTCAGAATTATATCAAGAAATCAAAGCTGGTAACTGGAAAGAAGAAAGTGAGATAGAAAAATTGATTGAGTTAAAAACGCTAATTGAAAATCTTACGATTCCAACCAGATTTGCTACAGACGGAGCCTCTAACTTAATTCAAGTCCGTGGAAATCTGCCAACAGATAAAGAAAAACTGGTTAAATACTTGGAAGAACTGATTTCTACAGTGGACGAAAAAGTATTACGAGAATATCGTGTGAATTTAAGACATTTATAGATTGGAATAAATAGCATGATACAAGATATTGAACCGTTCAAATTTAAAAATGTGTATAAGGAAAAAGAACCTGTTGCCAACGACTTTATCTATATGCTAAGAGGAAACGAAATACTTATGAAAAAATCAGAAAGTGGAAGTTACACGCTTCCACTATACTCTGATTTTGACGAGATAAGCACTTTGGTTTATCTGTTTGAGATAAATTCTCATAGTGTATTTTGCTGTCAAGATATAGGAAAATTCACTGTTCGCTGGAATGTCGCTTTACTTTTTGAAAGATTTGAATTTCTATTTGTACGTTTCCCCAGATGGCTTCAATTTGTGTGTGTAACCGCAAAACATTTAGTCGCATGGTATCAATCAAATAAATATTGTGGGTGTTGTGGTAATTTAACAAATTACAAAAATTCAGAAAGAGCTTTGTATTGTTCTCATTGTGGTAATGTAATTTATCCAATTATCTCTCCAGTAGTTATTGTTGGTGTGATTGATAAGGACAAACTACTTCTAACACAGTATGCTCATTCTGATTTTAAAGAACATGGCTTGATAGCTGGATATGTAGAAATAGGAGAAACTTTAGAAGAAGCTGTGCGAAGAGAAGTTAAAGAGGAAGTGGGATTAAAAGTCAAAAATATTCGCTATTTTGGAAGCCAGCCCTGGGGTGTAAATCATATTTTGATTGCTGGATTTTTTGCGGATTTAGACGGAGAAAATCATATTTGCTTAGATCCAAAGGAGTTATCTACAGGACGCTGGTTTGATAAGAAAGAACTTCCAAGAGAATTGAGTGATATAAGCATAACCTATGAAATGATAGAAACATTTCGTAATAGTAAATAAGCTAAAGAGGGTGAAAAAATGCATTTTACTGGTCGAACATGGCGACCACCTTATGAAGCCAGTTCGTTTATAATTCAGGCAACGTCGGGGTGTACACACAATAAATGTTCTTTTTGCAATTTGTATAAAAATGAATGTTTTAGAATGACACCTATGGAAGAATGGCGAGAGGATTTAGCAGAGCTTGCTTCTTATCAGCCCTATGCAAGGCGGATTTTCTGAACGGGTGCAAATCCATTTGCTATGAGCTATGAGAAGTTAAAGGAGCGTGCTTTAGCAGTCTATGATTATCTACCAGAGTGTCAGACTATGGCTATGTTTGCAAATATCAGAGATATAAAGCGGAAAAAAATCTGGCAGTTAAGGCGATTGCGGGGATTGGGAATTAACGGGCTAACTATCGGCACGGAAACAGGAGATGATTACACGCTGCGACTGGCAAATAAAGGCTATACGGCAAAAGATATTATAGACCAGTGCCGAAAACTTGATGAAGCGGGAATAGAATATTATTTTGTGTATATGACTGGGCTTGCAGGGAAAGGAAACGGGTATCAAAATGCGGTTAATAGTGCCAAAGTTTTCAGCAAGGTCAATCCTCGTTTTATTTCCGTGGATTCTTTGACGTTGTTTGAGGGTACGGAATTGTATACTCTGGCGAAACAAGGACAATTTATTCCTGCAGTAGAAAGAGAGCGTATACAAGAATTACAGATATTCATTAAACATCTACAGCTTAAAGTCCATCTATTTGCAAACAGTGTCTCGAACTTTTACCCGACCACTGCCTATCTTCCAAAAGATAGAGATTTTATTCTCAGCGAATTACAAAATATCCTTGATACAGTCAGTGAAGAAGAAATGTTGGAGTATAGAAAAAGTTTAAAATCTTTGGGATAAAGAAAGGATTGGTAAAATGGGAAAGGCATAGAGAAATATTTGTCTGGGATACAGATTGGCGAGATCCTCCAGAATATACTTACAGCTGAACAATGGAAAGAGCTGAAGATTTTTATGTTGGAGGGGCAGACGAAAGATACATATCCGGAGATTCGCCGCGGAGAGTTGCATATCTGCCTGGAGAGCAGAAACGTATGGATAGGAGAGCAGCACCTGGGCCTTACGAAATATGAGTTTGATGTCCTTTGTCTCCTGGCGAGACATCCAGGGAGAGTGTTCTCTAAAGAACAGATATATGCGCATACCTGGGAAAAAGAAATCGGGAACGTGGATAATGCGGTGCGATGTGTAATCACCAGTCTGAGAAAAAAACTGAAGGAATATACAGATAAGTACTATATTCAGACAGTGCGGGGAATTGGATATAAGTTTGAAATCCCGGAGGCGTGAGGCTTCCGGGATCTCAAATTCAGGAAAGCAGAGGTTAAAAAGAATCGGATTCCTCTGCTTTTCTCATTTGTTCAAGGAACTGATCCGGAGATAAAACCGGAAGAGCTGACAGTTTATAGTCTTTCAGGTTTCTTGTCACGACACATTCAGCTCCAACACGGGAGCCGGTTTCTACCATGATCGCATCCTCATAATCCTTTATTGTGGAAGACAGCGCAAGTTCACAGTCTATGGAAAAGGTATCCACCACTTCAAAAAGAGTAAAAAGAACGCGGACCAGCTTACGAACTTCCTGTTCATTGTGTATACTCCGTCGCAGGATATAGTAAATATCCGTAATGGATTTGGCAGTGAGAATCCCGGTACATTTTTTGTTTGATACTGCGAGAAGGATTTCCATCGCTGCTGCATAAAAGGGATCTCGCTTCTGAAGAATGTCAACGATTACACAGGTGTCAATCAGTGCTTTCATAATTTATCCGCCCTTTCTGCGCGAGCTTCTTCTAATGTAATATCAGCGGGGATTACTCCGAGGAGAGACTTTGCCATCTCCACACGGTCCGCATTTGGATTTGAGAGTTTCGCCACGATCTTTCCATTCCGCGTGATAAATATGTCTTCGTGTTCTGCAAGTTTCAAATATTTTCCAAGATTCAATTTTAATTCCGTCGATGTGATTGACATGAGATCAACCTCCTTTCCATGCGACCTCTTCTTTATAGTCTTATTATAAGCAAATAGAACAAAATTATCAACAAAATCGTTCGATTTTTTGGGAAAGTTGAGCTTTTCAACGTGGCTTGGAACAGCCAGTATTTTTTTCAGAAACTTGTTTTCTGCGAGGATTCTGTGACATTTCCCTGTTATCCTCAAAAAAGGAGGATTTGAAATGAACATTATAGAAGATAAACAGTTAAGACAATATGTACATCACGAATTAAGAACGCATTTAACAGTAATTAAAGGCAATGTGGAATTACTTAATATGTATTACTGCAGTGGGAATTATAAAGAAAAACAAATACTTACCCGGATACTGGAGCATGTCAAAGACATAGAAATTTTTCTGGAAAGATTATAGAATACTAATAATAAAACTAGAAGGATGTGAGTGCATGAAAATTTTAGTGGTTGAAGATGACCGCCTTTTGAATAATACCCTTTGCTATAACCTGTCTGCCGCAGGATATGAAGTAGATGCTGCCTTAACGAAAAGTGCTGCAGAACGTCTGTGTAAAAAACAGAAATATGATTTGATTGTCCTTGATATCAATCTGCCGGACGGAAACGGATTTGATT
>OERW01000247.1_pt1 | contig 11951 bp, 10 predicted proteins | sample 1540091 | NCBI WGS metagenome assembly OERW01 (sample SAMEA3891889, study PRJEB23780) | metagenome | biome: terrestrial biome; feature: animal house; material: Caecal content | place: Italy | collected 2015-05-05 | reverse complement strand
GGGGAGTAGAGGCGAAAGATTTGTTGGTCCCGTTTCGGGAACAAAATACGGATATGCAGCAAGGCGAGTTTTATATTGTATATGTATATCTCGACTTTGCTACCGGCCGAATAGTCGCTTCCGCAAAATTGGATAAATTTTTAGACAATGTCCCTCCTGAATATGAGGCGAATCAACCTGTCGAAATCATAGTAACTCAAAGGACTCCGCTCGGATACAAGGTTATTATCGATAATTTGCATTGGGGGGTGATTTATCACAACGAGATTTTCAGACCTATAACCATTGGGGAGCACTTGCGTGCTTATGTAAAACAAGTGAGGGAAGATGATAAGATAGATGTGATGTTACAGCTTCCGGGATATGAAAAAATAGACCCGTTGTGTGAATCGATTTTACAGAAGTTGAATGAAGCGGGAGGGGTGTTACGGCTTTCGGATAAATCGCCCGCCGAGGAGATTGCACATTATTTCCAGTGTAGCAAGAAGAGCTTTAAAAAAGCGATAGGCGCTTTGTATAAAGCTCGACGCATTGTTATCGAAGAGAACTCTATTCGTAAATCATAATAACGGTTCGGTAGAAAATCCGAGGGGGTAGGCCGGAATTTTAACGAATGCGATGGATTGCATCCTCTGTGTTGCGGTAGCAATAGGGGAGATACCGACGGAACGGTAGTTTTGAGGAGAGGGATTGGAAAGATTTCATAAGTTTTTTTAGCTGTGGGGGTTAACCCCTCCGTCCTTGCGGACACCTCCCCTATTGCTTCGCCACACCCCGCAATGCTACGGGGCACGGCAGGGGGAGAGAGGAGTTAGCTGCATAAAAATCACGTCTGAATTTCTACCAAGCCAAAATTTTTCTTGCTTTACAAGTTGCTCGACCCATCGGACCGGGTGAGGGTGTAGGTCGGTCTTTTCCCAATAAAACCGGGGCTGCTTGATTTTATTCCATCAAGCAGCCCCGTGTAGTGAAATTTTATGTTCCCCGTGATTAGATCGAGAGTTTTCTCAACGTGTTGAGTAATTCTCGGTCTATGGGTTTGTCGTTTTTGATAGCTTTATTGAAAGGAATATATTCTATTTCGTTGTTGCGGATACCGATCATGACATTGCGTTGATCTTCGAGCAGGGCATCGATGGCGGCCGAACCCATGCGGCTGGCCAGAATGCGGTCGTGAGCCGTGGGTGAACCTCCTCGTTGAATGTGTCCCAGAATAGTTACGCGGACATCGTATTGCGGGTACTCTTTCTGTACCCGTTCTGCCAAGTGCATGGCTCCACCGGTGATGGGGCTTTCGGCTACCAACACGATACTACTGTTTTTCGATTTGCGGAATCCGTTCTTGATGAGTTCTTCGAGTTGGTCCACTTCGGTCGAAATCTCCGGAATAATAGCTGCTTCGGCTCCCGTAGCGATGGCTCCGTTCAAAGCGAGGAATCCGGCATCGCGACCCATGACTTCGATAAAGAACAGTCTTTCGTGGGACGTTGCGGTATCGCGTATTTTATCGACGGCATCCATAATGGTGTTCAGCGCCGTATCGTATCCGATAGTGGTGTCGGTTCCATAGAGATCGTTGTCTATCGTTCCCGGCAATCCTACGATGGGATAGTTGTATTCGGTGGCGAAAATGCGCGCACCGGTCAATGTTCCGTCTCCTCCGATTACGACAAGGGCATCTATGCCTTCTTTGACGAGTGTGTCGTAAGCGACTTTTCGTCCTTCGGGCGTTTTGAATTCTTGACAGCGGGCTGTCTTCAATATCGTACCTCCCAACTGTATGATGTTACTTACGTTTTGCGTTTTGAAAGGGGTTATTTCTCCCGTAATCAAACCTTTATAACCTCGATAAATACCTTTTACCTCGAATCCGTTGTAGATGGCTGCACGAGTTACCGCGCGAATGGCCGCATTCATTCCGGGAGCATCGCCACCGGAAGTTAAAATACCTACACATTTAATTTGCGACATAACCTATATTGTTTAATTGGTAGCAAAGATAGTGAAAGGTGAATGTAGAAAAAAGAGCTTGCGCTAATTTTATGCCGCACCTCTTCCTATTTTTGCATTTTCGGCAAATATAGAAATTAAAAGTCAAATACCGGTACAGTAGAGATGACGATATTGTGAAGAAATGTTTTCGCAATACCGCCTCTTTTCTGTTTTTTTAGGGTCGAATGAACGATAATTTCTTGTCTTCTTCTGCAAATAGAATGGCCGTGTTTACCAGAGCCAGATGGGAATAGGCTTGGGGGAAATTCCCTAATTGTTCTTTGGTGTCGAAGTCCAAATCTTCGCTGAACAGACCCAAGTGATTGGAGCATTTCAGTATTTCGTCGAACAGACAGCGGGCCTCTTCTTTTTCTCCTATGACGAAAAGAGCCCTCACGAGCCAAAAGGTGCATATCGTGAATGCCGAGGAGGGCAGTCCGAAGTCGTCTTTGCTGTTGTACCGGTACATCAAGCCTTTGTGTAACAACGCTTTTTTTATGGCTTTCACTGTTTGGTGATAACGAATGTCGTTCGCTTCGATGAAGCCGTAGGGTTCCATGAGGAGCAGGGAGGAATCTAAGGCCGTGTTTTCGTAGGTCTGGGAAAAACTGTGGATTTTTTCTTTCCAGCCGTGAGTCATCACATCGGTTTTTATCTTGTCGGCTTCTTTCTGCCAGCGTTCGATATATTTGTATTTTTTTAGCATATTGGCGATTTTCGTTCCCCGATCCAAAGCGACCCAGCACATTACTTTCGAGGAGACGAAATGCTGACTTTCCCCTCTGATTTCCCAGATTCCTTTGTCCGGTTCTCTCCATTCCTCTTCGACTGTGGCGAGAATACTCTTCACCATTTCCCACATGTCTTCTATTTCGTCTAACGTCCCCGGCATGAGTCGATAGTATTGGTAGATCAAGTCCATGAGATAGCCGAACGAGTCGTTTTGCCTTTGGTGATAGGCATCGTTTCCTATTCTCACCGGTTTGGAGTTTTTATATCCGTCGAGGTGGTCCAGAATGATTTCTTTTAATTGCCTTTCTCCGCGAATGCCATACATGATTTGAAAAGACTCGTGCTTGGCGACGAAGGTGGATTGAATGAATTTCATAAATCTGCGAGCCGCTCCTGCATGCCCGATTTGGAAGAGGGTCTCGATGGACATGGATGCATCTCTCAACCAACAAAAACGATAGTCCCAGTTGCGGACGTCACCGACGGTTTCGGGCAGGCTCGTAGTGAGTGCCGCCAATACGGCTCCGTTGTAATAAGACATTAACTTCAATACTAACAGACTTCGTTCTATAACGTCGTTGTAGAGCGAGTATTTTTTAGTCCGGTTCGTCCAGTTGAGCCAATAGACCAGTGTGCGGCAATATTCGAGCTTTTCCCGTTCGATGTCTATCGGAATCACCTTTTCGTTGTATGACAGCAGGAAAAATTCATCTCGTTGGAGCGTGATTTCCTTTTTTTGTTCGATGTCTTGTAAAGACAGGGAAGAGTATAGGTATTGTCGGTCTTTGTTCTCGGACGAACAATAAGTTTCGATGTATTCGTCGGTAATGTTGTGTATGACTTTTCCCCGTGCATAATCGGGAGCCGGATTGTAATTTACTTTAAACCGGGGTGTCCCTTTTATCCAACGGATATAACGATATATTTCTGCGGGCAGATAGTGCTCTTTTTCATAGGAACGGTAGCACGGCATGAAGTCGAGCACGACAAATTCTCCTTCGTCGGAAGAGAAATGGGTGGATAGTATATTGGTATGAGGTACATAAGATTGCGAGATGTGATATTCGTTCGACACTTCGAATCCGAAACAACCGCCTTTGTCCCTATCGAGCAGTGCCGCGAAGATAGAGGGCGAATCGAAGTCGGGGAAACACAACCATTCGATATTCCCTTTTTCCGATATGAGCGCTGCCGTCCGGCAGTTTCCAATTACACCATAGTTGAGGTTATTCATCGGTTTTATTTTAAGTTTAATAGTTCTTTAAAGAAATGTAATGCGGAGTTCAATCCTTTTCGGACTTTATCGTTGGTCGATGACTCGCCCGAAATATTTACCAATGTTTGCAACAAGGGGAGGACTTGTTCCTGTGATGGCAAGTTGTATCTGGCGGTTTCGGAGACGTAACCCACTTTTATGGTTGCCGCATTTTTGGGCAGAGCCTTGAACATATCTTCGTCGGTGGTGTCGTCGCCGATAGCCAGAATGAAATCGTAATATTCTTTTTTGAGCTGGCGGGAAACTTCCGAGCCTTTGTTGTAATCGGGCGATTTTATTTCGATCACTTTGTCTCCCTGAATGATTTGCAATTTCTGTTGTATACAGATACAAACAAGTTCGTTGGCTAATTGTTGGGCTCGCAAAGTTCCCAGCCAAGCATCGCTTTCCCGATAGTGCCATGCGATGGCGGTTTCTTTGACTTCCAGACGCGAACGGGGTGTTTTCGCTACGAATAGTTTGAGGATAGATAACAAACCTGCGCTCCATACCGGTTTGTTGATGTTTTTGTGCCATAGCCCGTTTTCCCGATAGAATGCTCCATGCTCCGCAGCTATCGAGACCGGAAGGTTTCCCAGCCATTTTTCCAATGTGAAGTGATCGCGTCCGCTATTGATAACGATGTGGTTGTCGGAGTCTTCACAAAGTTTTTGTAGCGTTTCTATGAGTTCGGGCGTCGGCTCGGCATCTTCGGGGCGGGGTTTGAGAGCCGCCAATGTTCCGTCGTAGTCCAAAAGAATGAGCCGTTTTTTCGCTCTATTGTACTCTTGTTTGATAGTGCCTATCGCGTTTGCTGTAATCTGTTTTTTGCGGAAGGAGATGTTCTTGCGGCAAATATCGTTCCACTCGTCGGTAAAGTCGGCAGCCCATTTGTCGACGGTTTGGGTCGAGATGATTTTCTGCATGTTTTGCAGCCGTCGCAACTGTTCCTCTACGGGCATTTCCAATGCTTGACAAATTGCCCGTTCGATTTGTCCCGTGTCATTGGGATTGATTAACAGAGCGTCGGTCAATTCGACGGCTGCTCCTGCCATTTCGCTGAGAATCAATACACCGGGATTTTCGCTTTTGGCGGCTACATATTCTTTGGCTACCAAGTTCATTCCGTCCCGGAGGGGTGTCACAAGCGCTATGTCGGCCATGTGGTACATGGCTGTCAGTTCCTCGAAAGAAAATCCGTGATAGAAATAATATACCGGAGTCCAATCCATCGTAGAATACGCCCCGTTGATGGAGCCTATTTCTTCGTCTATTTTGGTCTTTAATTGGGCGTAACTGCCTACGTGGTCGCGCGAGGGGACTATGATCATAGCCAAAGCGACCTTGCCATGATATTCGGGGTGATGTTCGAGGAAGGCGGCGAAGCCTCGCAGCCTGTGCAGGATTCCTTTACTGTAATCGAGGCGGTCCACGGAGAGAATCAACTTGTGATCTCCGAACAGTTTTCTCGTGCGGTCGACCGCTTGACGGACTTCCGGTTGTGTAGAAGCATTGTGGTACAGGTCGTAATTAATCCCCATAGGAAGGGCATCTATTCGTACGACCCGATTGCCTAACTGTATTTCGTCCAATTTGAAATTCATGCGCAGCACGCGTTCTACCGCACTGATAAAGTGCTGCATGTAGTCGTGAGTGTGAAAAGCTATGAAATCGGCTCCTAACAGACCTTTGAGAATCTCGGCTCGTTCGGGCAATATGCGGAAGAGTTCATAGGACGGGAAAGGTATGTGATGAAAATAGCCTATGCACAAGTCGGGAACGGCTTCTCGAAGCATACCGGGCAATAACATCAGTTGATAATCCTGTACCCACACTTTATCTTCGGGGCCTATCAGCCGGCAGATGGTTTCACAGAATCGCTTGTTTACTTCTCGGTAGGCTTGCCAGAAAGTGTCCTTGTACAATGTATAGGCAAAGAAATAGTGGCACAGCGGCCAGATGGTACTGTTGCTGTAACCTTCGTAATAATTTTTTATCTGGGTGTCGGACAGGAATACGGGGTGAAAGTTTAGTTCTTCCAATTTTTCCCCGATCGCTTGTTTGTCGCTATCATTATCCACACAAATTCCCAGCCACCCGATCCAATGCTTTTCGTAAGCAGTTTGAAGAGAATCGAGCCCCGTTGCCAGCCCGCCTTCGCTTCGGGTGAATGAAAACGTTCCGTTTTTTTCGCTTACCTTGACCGGCAGTCTGTTTGATATGATGTAGAGTTTCATATCTCTTACACGACAAATGGCAGACCATTTTTGTGGGGATATGATTAAATTGTTGATTATTATGGCGATAGTCGGTTTTTTCGGAGCGCAAATGCCTTTCATTTTGATAAACTATTTACCAAAATGAAAGGCAGGGGTAGAATCTATTTTTGTATAAAGTATCGGAGTAAACTTATCCGGGCTGAGCCGGATTATGTGCTTTTGGGTATTCACAGAAATACGGTCGGTCATCGGGTGGCGGTAGAGCCGGTCGTTTCCAATAACCGGGTTATGTATTCTTGGACTTCGGTCATGAGCCAGCGGGGGGTGGAGGTAGCTCCGCAGATACCTATGCTCTCTTTTCCTTCGAGCCATGTGGGGTCTATTTCACTGATGTCGGAAACGAGTCGGGATTGGGGATTGACTTGCAGGCATTCTCCGAAAAGCACCCGTCCGTTGGAACTCTTTTTCCCGCAAACGAACAGGATAAGGTCGTGTCGGCGGGCAAACTCCCTGATATTGGGAATGCGGTTGGCGACTTGCCGACAGATGGTGTCGAACGATTCGAATTGTCCATCGGGTTTCAGCTGTTTTATCTCGTCGACGATGTGGCGGAAACCTTCTACCGACTTAGTTGTCTGGGAATAGAGCAACAGTTTTTTGCGGAGGTCTATCTTGTCGAGGTCTTTGTCTCCCTCGATGACGACGGCTTTGCCGTGGGTTTGTCCCACCAGTCCGTTGACTTCGGCGTGTCCGGTTTTGCCGTAGATAACGATTTGCGCCTCTCCGGGAGGGTTGGAATCGTATGCGGTTTTGATTTTACGTTGCAGTTGCAACACGACAGGGCAGGTGGCGTCAATGATTTCGATGTTGTTCTCGGCGGCGATTCGGTAGGTTTCGGGAGGTTCGCCGTGGGCTCGCAGCAATACTTTCACGTCGTGCAACTGTTTGAGTTGCTCGTGGTCTATGGTGATGAGCCCTTTGGCTTTGAGTCGTTCCACCTCGTTGCTGTTGTGTACGATGTCGCCGAGGCAGTAGAGTCGTCCGGTGCGGTCGAGTTCTTCTTCGGCCTTGCGGATAGCCGTGACTACACCGAAGCAGAAACCCGAATGTTCGTCTATTTCTATGCGTGCCATAACCTGTCTCCTTTCTACCTTTGCGGGTGGTTTATCGAAGTTTTTTGACGGTTTCTTTGTACCGGGTCATGAGCCATGCGTCCTGCTCGGCGATTGTCATGTGGGAATTGTCGAGTTCTATGGCATCGTCGGCTTTGCGCAAAGGACTTTCTTTACGGGTCTGGTCAATGTGGTCGCGTTTGTTGATGTTGGCGACATCGATACCTTTCGCCCTCAGTTCGTCGACGCGTCGTTGTGCCCGAGTCTCCGCCGAGGCCGTGACGAATATTTTCAGTTCGGCATGGGGGAATACAGTCGTGCCTATATCGCGCCCGTCCATGACGATGCCTTTCCGTCCGCCCATCTTTTGCTGTGCGGCGACCATCGCCGTGCGCACGAAAGGTATGGCACTAACGGGGCTTACCTTGTCGGATACTCGCATGGAGCGAATTTCACGCTCTACGTCGATTCCGTTTAGGAATGTGTGTGTCATACCCGTTTCGGGATCGGGGCGGAAATCGATTTGAATGTCGTCCATGAGGGACCTCAGCGTATCGGTATCGACCGTGTCGCCGTCGATGAGACCGTGGTCGAGGCAGTAGAGGGTGACGGCGCGGTACATCGCGCCACTGTCGATATAAATGTAGCCTATGTTCCGGGCAAGAGCTTTCGCCATCGTACTTTTCCCACACGAAGAGAAGCCGTCGACGGCGATGATTATCCGAGGTTCAGGTTTATTCATAAGCGTTTATTTTTTGAATTCGAAAAGATTGGTCGAGAGGTTGACCATGAGCGTGGTCGCTCCCGTGTGTTGTTGTGCGAGGGCGACACCTATGCCGAACATGCGGACTTTGATTCCGCCACCTATGCTGAATCCGGAGAGAAAGTTACGGTGAGCGGTGCGCATGTCGGTGCGGGTTTTGTAGTTGTACCCCACTCCTATGTAAATGCGGTCGGTGGGCAGGAACTCCACGCCGAAAATGAGGTGGCGGAAAAGGTTGTCCACGAATCCGCTTTTTTCAACGATTTCATCGCTCCCGGTGTAAGAGCTGCTTTCGATGGCGGGATAGGGAAGTTTCCACCTTGTGAGGTTACGAGCGGTGACCGACACCCGTATGGGCGCATGTTCGAGGCTTTGCGTATAGCCTATCTGCAAATCGAACGGCATGCGTTCGAAAGTGTCGTTGTAACGTTTGATTTGTCCACCCAGATTGCGTGCTACCAGCGAGAGCGAGAGGTCGTTGTCGGCGTTGTAGTAGTTGAGGCCGAGATCGACGGCAAGCGCCCAAGAGGTGTATTGTTCGTAAGAGGAGTAGATGACTTTGGCATTGACTCCGCCCCGCAAGGTCGTGGTGATGTCGTGGGCGTAGATACCGTTGAAGACGATGTCTTTGGGTGAAAATTCACCGGTGATCACGCCGGTTTCGTCGGCACTTTTCATTTTGCCGTACCCGTAGTATTGTATGCCGGCCGCCCATGCTCCCCGTTCTCCGGCCGCCTTTCCGAAAGTGGCTCCTGCCAGATTGATTCCCCCGACGTATTTCATGTAGTTCAGCCCGAGTTGTAAATCCGATTCGGGTCCCATCAGAGCCGGGTTTTGATTGACGAGGTTTATATCTTCGTCGATGACGGATATATTGGTTCCTCCCAACGTATAGGCGTGGGTAGAGGTGGGGATATTGAGAAAGTCGAACGAGCTTTTCCCCTCTTGTCCCCTCCCGGCGAAGCATGTAGTGACAGTCGCCAGAAGAACCGTTATATATCGAAATGTATGTGTCATAATTGTTTTCGGGTTTCAAAGATAGCCAAAATTCCCGGTCGGCAGAAAGTCGCGTGATTGAATTTTGCTTTCGGCAGAATGGTTCCCGATGATTTATTAACGGGAAAAAGGGCAATAAAGTATGTGGCGGAACGAGTTTGTATCGGAACTTTATTCGTATTATATTGTGAGTTATGTTTGCTCGGCTCGATGGAAATCGTTAATTTTGAACTCTGTTCTATGTAAAACATAAAAATTTTCAAGTAGTTTATGGAAAAACTGCAAAGATATTTCGATGCGATAGAAGCTGAACTTTCGAAGATAGAATATGCCGCCGAACCCGATGGATTGTATGCTCCCGTGCGTTATGAGTTGTCGTTGGGCGGTAAGCGCGTGAGGCCGTTGTTGACGTTGCTTGCTTGCGAGATGTTTGCGGGCGATTATCGTCGGGCATTGAATGCGGCGGTGGGGTTGGAAGTGTTTCACAACTTTACGCTGTTGCATGACGATGTGATGGACAAAGCCGACGTGCGCCGGGGTAAACCCACGGTGCATAAGGTGTGGGACGAGAATACGGCCATACTTTCGGGCGATGCTATGGAGATCATCGCTTTCCGTTATATCGCCCGCACAGAGGCTCCGCACACGGGGGCTGTCGTCGAGTTGTTCCTGAAAACGGCTCTTGAAATTTGCGAGGGTCAGCAATACGATATGGAATTCGAGCGTCGGGACGATGTGACCGAGGCGGAATATATCGAGATGATTCGCTTGAAAACAGCCGTGCTATTGGGGGGAGCGTTGAAGATAGGGGCGATTATAGGCGGAGCGAGCGAGACGGATGCGGATTGTATCTACCGTTTCGGCGAGTCTTTGGGACTGGCGTTCCAGTTGCAGGACGATTGGTTGGACGTGTATGGCGACCCTGCCCGTTTCGGGAAAAAGATAGGAGGCGATATTCTGAATAACAAGAAAACGTATATGCTCATCAATGCCCGGCAACGGGTCGAAGGGAAAGATGCCGAGGAGTTGTCCCGCTGGTTGAGCGCAGCCGAATACGATCCTTCCGAGAAGATAGCTGCTGTGACGGCGTTGTACGACCGTGTCGGTGCAGGCGATTTGTGTCTGCGGCAGGTCGACGAATACAGCCGTCGGGCGATAGAGGCTTTGCGGCAAATCGGAGTGGACGAAGCGGCAAAGCAGCCCTTATACGATTTGGCGAATTCATTGATAAAACGAGATCACTAAAATTTTTCAGAAACAATGCCTTACCGCCGGTTACCGAATACAGACAAAGCCCGCCTTGCCGCTCTCGAAAAAGCGGTGGCGATGGAGCACGAGTGCGATGTGGACAAGCAGGCGGCTTCGTATAAAACGCTGAACGAGGCCCGCGCTCTTTTGAGACGTTTCAAAAGTGCCGTCGAGCAGTTCCAGTATTGCTATACGGCTCAGGCCGAGGCCAACCGACAATATCAGTCGCATTTGAAGACGGCCCGGTTGTACATCTCGCATTTCATACAGGTGCTTAATTTGGCAGTGTTGCGTAACGAGGTGCGTAAGGAACACAAATTGTTTTACGGGCTCGCCCCCGAAGATTTTGCCGTGCCCGAGCTGACCGGCGAGAAGCACATTCTCGTTTGGGGAGAACGTCTCATCGAGGGGGAACGCGAACGGGTGTCGCACGGAGGCGCACCTATTTATAACCCTACGATCGCGAAAGTGACCGTGCATTACGATATTTTCAAGGAAGCCTATCGGGAACAACAGAATTATAAACTGAATACGACTCGTTCCCAGTCGGGATTGGATGCCTTGCGCGAGGAGGCGGACCGGATTATCTTGGATTTGTGGAATCAGGTGGAAACGTATTACGCCGATCTCCCTGCCGAAATCCGTTTGAACCGTTGCCGGGCTTACGGCGTAGTATATTATTACCGCAGTGGAGAAAAACGACCCGAAGATGATTGATACTCACACGCATATTTATCTGGAAGAGTTTGACGAAGACCGTGTCGAGGTGGTGCGCCGCGCCCGTGAAGCGGGAGTCGAACGAGTGATATTGCCCAATGTCGATTTCGACACGGTGCAAGCCATGCATGCCACGAACGATTTGTTTCCCGGTTATTGCCGTATGGCTATGGGGCTACACCCCACGTCGGTGGAGGACGATTATCGGGAGCGGCTTGGACAGGTGAGAGAGCTGCTTTTCTCCGGGGAGTATTGCGCCGTGGGCGAGATAGGGCTCGATTTGTATTGGGATAAGACCTATGCCGAGGAGCAGAAAGAGGCTTTTGTGATGCAAACGGGGTGGGCGGCAGAGTCGGGTTTGCCGGTGATTATTCATTGCCGGGAGGCATTCGACGAAATATCGGCTCTGTTGCAGTCGGGCAGAGTGCCGGCATTCCGAGGGGTATTCCATAGTTTCACGGGGTCGGCCGAACAGGTGCGTCTGCTGAGGGGAACCGGTGACTATTATTTCGGGATAAACGGCATCGTTACTTTCAAGAACGCTCATCTTGAAGATATGGTACGAGAAGTGGGCATCGGGCGTATATTGCTCGAAACCGATGCTCCGTATTTGGCTCCCGTGCCTTATCGAGGCAAACGGAACGAACCTTCGTATTTGCCTTATATGGCGAAGCGAATAGCCGAAATTCTGGATATTACGACTGCCGAGGTAGAGGAGGCTACCACGGCCAATGCTGTGCGATTGTTCGGAGAAGGGTGATTCCCGGATAATGGGAAGAGTCGGCTTTCGTGCTATGCATAGGGGGAATGTGTTTCATGGGGCTTTCCTCGAAAATAATTCCCGAATTTTGTTTGAAGAGGGTTAAAACAGTCGTTTGGAGCCGAGGCATGAAAAAAAAGCGTGAAATATTTGGGGA
>OERW01000246.1_pt1 | contig 12023 bp, 16 predicted proteins | sample 1540091 | NCBI WGS metagenome assembly OERW01 (sample SAMEA3891889, study PRJEB23780) | metagenome | biome: terrestrial biome; feature: animal house; material: Caecal content | place: Italy | collected 2015-05-05 | reverse complement strand
TGCATGATATGACGCTGCGCACCTACGACGGGCGGGATGATGACGCGGCGCAGGCAGCGACTGCACCGCTGATCCGCTCTATGCTGACGCAGCTTAAACTTCAGTGCCAGTATGGAGAGGGGGCGGCAGGCGATGGCAGTGCGAGCGGGTGAACTGCGGGAGCGCGTAGTTATCCTCAGCCTTGTGGAAAACCCGGACGGCACGGGCTGGGACTGGCAGGAGGGCAAGACAACGTGGGCAAAGGTCGAGCAGACCGGCCGTCGCAGCCTGTTCTCGACGGTCGGCATGAGCCGCCCGGAGTGGCGCGTCACCATGCGCCGCCAACCGCTGACGCTCTTTCAGGCGCTGCGCTGGCGGGGGCATTTTCTGTTCCTTTCGGAGCTTATGCACCCCGACCGCGGGCACATCGAACTGTCTGCCGTGCAGGCCGAGCCGGTGACCTGTACCGTGCAGCGCACCAAGGTCGAGAAGAACGCGCTCAACAACCCGACGCTCGCGACCGAGCGGGTGCTGTCGTTCCCGGCGTGCCTGACCGAGAAGTACGAGGGCTTTACCCAGGGCGACGTGCACGACACGCTGACGCACACGCTCGTCGCCATCTGCCCCAAGGCGGTGACGCTGCGGGCGGGTGAGGTCGTGACGATCGGTGACGCCCGCTATCGTGTTCAAATCGAACACACGTTGTCCGAGTACAAGACCGAGTACGAGATCACGCGGGAGGTGGACACCTGATGGCACAGGGCGTGAACGGCCTGCGGCAGTTTGCCGACCGCTGCGACGCAGAGGTAAAGCGCAAGCGTGCCGATCAGCGCGCGATCCATGAACGGCTGGGCGCACGGATGCAGACGGCGGTGCGCGGCCAGATTCGCGGCAAGATCAACGATGCGCACGGGCACATCAGCGGCATACAGGGGCGTGTGGTCGGCTCGGGCGGCGGCTATGCTGCCGTCCGTGCAGCTGGCACAGACAGCGGTCCGGACAGCTTGAACGCGATCACAAATTATCTGGAAAACGGTCACGCCATTCGCAGCCCAAGCGGGCGCAGCCCGCGCTACCGGCCGCGCATCCATGTGCTGTATGTGTCCGGGCGCGGGTTTTACAACGCCGCGCGCCCCTCGCTGCCGCGCATGCTGCAAAGCGAGGTGGATAACTGGGGGCGCGAGGTCGCTGGCCGATTGGAGGGACGTTAAATGCTTTCTGTACAGCAAATTATGGAGGGGGTCAACGCGATCCTCGTCCGTCTCTATCCCGACCGCACGGTGTACGTCGATGTGCTGCCCGAGAAGTTCGAGCGGCCGAGCTTTTTCCTGCGCCCGGCGGGGCGCAAGATCACCAGCCGCACGGCGGCCGTGGTCGAGGTCGAGCAGATGGTCACGGTGCAGTGCATCGACGAGGTAGGCGACCGGTATGAGACCCAAACCGCCCGCCTGTACGGCGTGACCGATACGCTGACTGCCGCCTTTTTACAGCGCGGCGCGCTCCATTGCGGCGACCGCAAGCTGACCGCCGACCGCGTCGACGTGTCGCGCGACCTCGACGTCGCGGATGTGACGATCGTTGTCACGTTCGAGGACGACCGCCCGGCCGCGCCCATCACCCAGCCGCTGGTCACCGACGTGACCCTCGGCGCGCAGCCGACCAACCAAAAGGAGGGATAAGGCAATGGGACTGCCTTCGATTGATATTTCGTTCCAGACCGCCGCGCAGGCCACGATCGCCATGGGCGACAAGGGCTATGTCGGCGTGATCGTGCGTGATACCGCACAGGCGGGCGCGCACTACCTGCCCCGCGTGGGTAAGATCCCCGCGGAGCTGACCGAGGACAACCGCGCCTACCTGACGCGCACTTTCCTCGGCTACATCAACCCGCCTAAGGCGGTGTATCTTTACGTCACCGACGCGGAGGACGCCAACCTCGCGGGGGCGCTCGCCTATTTCGAGACGCAGGAGGTCGACTACCTCGTCGGCCCGCCCGATCTGACCGAGGACGAGGCTGAGGCGATGGTCATGTGGCTCAAGGAGGTGCGCGCGGCGCACAGCCATATCAAGCTGGTGCTGCCGAACACCGTGGCCGACTACGACCCGGTCGTAAACTTCGCGGCCGACGGCATGACCGACGGCGAGACCGTGTTCACCACCGCCGAGTATTGCTCGCGCATGGCCGGCCTGTTCGCCGGTACGCCGTGGACGATGAGCGCGACCTACGCGCCGCTGCCCGAGCTGACCGACATCACCCGTCTGGACAAGGAGACAGCGGACGCCGCAATCGACGCGGGCAAGCTGATCCTCATTCACGACGGGCGGCAGGTCAAGATCGGCCGCGCGGTCAACTCGCTGACCACGACCACCCTCGACCACGGCGCGATTTTCCAGAAGATCAAGGCGCTCGAGGTCATCGACCGCGTGGACGCGGATTTCCGCGCAACCATCGAGGACACCTTCATCGGCAAGGTGTCGAATACCTACGACAACCGCATGCTGCTTGTCACCGCGGGTCGCAACTACTTCCATACGCTCGAAACAGCGGGGCTGCTGATTGAAGGCAGCTCGACGCTCGACATCGATACCGAGGCCGTGCGCGACTACCTGGGCGAAGCGGCCGACGGAATGAGCGACGACGAGCTGCGCCACGCGGACACCGGCTCGCATGTGTTCCTTGTGGGCAAGTTCAAGATCGCGGACGCGATCGAAGATGTTACGATGCGTATCGCGGTATAAAAGGGAGGTGCAGACATGAGTGCAAGCATGGATTCCGCCGCGCGCGTCATTTCCGGCACGCATGGGCAGGCTTGGATGGACGACGAGCTGTGCGGCGAAACGCTCGGCCTGCAGGCCAAGGTCGCGGGCAATAAAGAGGACGTGCCGATGTGCGGCCAGTTTATGGTCGACACCAAGCTGATGAGCACCAAGGGCACGGGCACAATTCGCTTCCACAAGGTCAATTCCCGCATGGCGGTCAAGATGAGCGACAACCTCAAGGCGGGCAAGGACACGCGTGTCAAGATAATCTCTAATCTTGAAGATCCGGACGCCTACGGCGCGGAGCGCGTGGTCATTTACGACGCTTCTTTCGATGACCTGACGCTTGCGGACTGGGAAGCCGCCACCAAGGGGCAGATCGAGTGCCCGTTCACGTTCACCCGCTGGGACTACCTTGATCTGATCCAGCCGAGATAATAGGAGGAAATGAATATGGAAAAGAAAAAGCAGAACCACACCCCGACCACGGTCGAGAAGCTGCTGGGCGCGTGCAACCGCGCGCCCGGCGAGCAGTGTTTGCAGTTTAAAAGCTGGAGGGACGCGGACGGCAATCCGGTCGTGTTCCGCATCCGCGAGCTGAGCTATGACAAGGTGCGCGAACTGCAGGATATGAACACCGGCAAGGATCTCCCCGCCGCAATCATCACGGCGGGTGTGGTCGAACCCAACCTGCGCGACGAGCGCCTGCAGCAGGCGTGCGGTGCGGCCACACCCTATGAGGTTGTGCGCAAGATGCTGCGCGCGGGCGAGCTTGAGGACTTGCAGGCCGCGATCGAGAAGCTGTCCGGCTACCGCGGCTCCACGCTGCAGATCTTTGCGGATATCGAAAAAAACTGAGAGAGGACGACGAGACGTTTCTGATGTATCTGCTCTTTCGGCAGCATCACGTCTTGCCGTCCGACTATCTAAAGCTCCCGCTCGGCGAGAAGCTGGTGCTGCAGGCGTTTGTCATGGCCGAGTGCCTGCCAAAGGCGCTCGAGGGCATCCGCTGGCGGGCGGAGAGCGAGCGAATGAAGCAGGAGGAGGCCGCCGCTTATGCCTGACGTTTCGATTGCGCTGAGTGCGAAAGATAACTATACTACGACTCTCAAAAAGATCGCAGATGCAACGCGCACGGGCGTGAACAGCATCGAGGATCTGCAGAAGAGCCTGACCAAGCTGAACAACACCCGCGCGCAGCTCAAACTCGACCTATCCAAGGCCAAGAGCGAGCTGAAGGAGGCCGAAAAGCGCTTCCGCGCGACCGGCGACGCGGCCGACGAGCTGGCGCTCAAGGACAAGCAGCTGCAATTCGACAACCTGACCAGCCAGCTCAAGGCGGTGTCCTCGAGCGCCAAGGCTGCCGAGAGCGACATGACGCGCCTTGCCGGTACAAACAGCAAGATTGCCAACCGGCAGAGCACGGCGGGCGGCGGCACCGGTTCGATGATGGGAACGATCGGTTCGGCGCTGGCGACTGCGGGCTTTGGCGACATGCTGAGCAATAGCTTGTCGGGGGCTGCGGGCGCGTTCTTCGGTTCGTACTACGGCACGACCGACGGCGCGGCGATTGAATCTTTCCTCGGTAGCGCGATTTCGGGCGCGACCATGGGCGCAACAGTCGGTTCCATGATCGGTGGGCCGGGGCTTGGCACCGCCATCGGTGCGGCTGCGGGCGGTCTGATCGGCGCGGTGTCCGGCGGCATCGAGGCCGCGACGCAGCAGTTTGAAAGCCGGGACGAGGCGTTCAAAAGCTATGTGCAGGATCAGTACAACGCCGTGCAGGAGCGTCAAGCGGCCGATCTGGAAAGCGGCTCGGCGCTCGCCGGGCAGCGCGAGACCGATCTGGTATCGTTTACGACGCTGTTCGGCTCGAAGGATATAGCGCAGCAATATCTGAGTGAACTGAAAACCATGGCCAACGTCACGCCGTTTCTGTACAGCGACCTGACGGCTATGAGCAAGACGCTCAAGACCTACGGCTACGCGGCAAATGAGATGCTTCCCGCACTGACCGCAATCGGTGACGCGGGCGCGGCGCTCGGTATGACGGCGGCGGACATGACCAATGTGTCCACCGCGCTCGGCCGCATGCGCTCGAGCAATAAGACCACGCTCGAGGATCTCAACATCCTGCAGGATCGCGGCATTGACGCGATCGGCGCGCTGGCAAATGCCAAGGGTGTGAGCAAGGGCGACGCCTACTCGATGATCTCGGGCGGCGATATCGCGGGCACCGAGGCCGTGCAGATCATCCAGTCCTACATGGAGCAGATGTACTCCGGCGCCATGGAGCAGCAGAGCAAGACCTTTGAGGGTCTGTCCTCCACGCTCGAGGGTTGGAATCAAGAGCTGCAGAACGCCATGGGCGAGGGCTACAACGAGGGCAAAAAGATCGGCATGTCCGACCAGATCGACTGGCTCGAGGGTGAAGCCGGGCAAAAGATGCAGGAAGTGTACAGCGAAATGGGCACGCTGCAGAGCGATCTCGAGAACATGCAGCAGGAGATGTACCGGGATATCGTTAACGGTATGTTTTCCGGCGATATCGCTGCTGGCATGGATGAACAGATCGCCGCGCAGGTAGAGCAGATGCACACCCGATATGCGGAAGCAATGGCGACGCTTGACAGCGGCACTTCTTCAGACGAGGAAAAGATCGCCGCTCGCGCGGAGCTGGGCGCGCTCATGGGCGAGGCGCAGGCCATGGCTGAGAGTGAATATTACAACTCGGAAGGCGTGTCCATCCTGACCGATGCAAACATCGCCATGGCGAGCAACATCCAGTCATCGGCGGGCAGCGCGTATCAAAATGCAGGCTATTCGCTTGGGCAGCAGCTGACCAAAGGCATCAGTTCGGCAATCAATGCTTATGTGCCGGATACGATCACTGTGCCGGTGGTGTACAGTAGTACATCAACAGACAGCAACGGTGGAGGTGGAGGAAACTATGACCCAACCGACCCCACTCGGCCACAAAAAATCTCTGCCATCGGCGAGAACCGCGTGCCGCGCGACAACACGCTCTACCTGCTGCACGAGGGTGAGCGCGTGCTGACCGCGCGCGAGGCACGAGCGCAGGACCAGGGCGGCGCGGGCGGCGTCAACATCTACATGGGCGGCAACTACACCGTCCGGCAGGACAGCGACATTCCGGCGATCGCGGAGGCGGTCGCGGCGCGCATCCTGCGTGCCCGCCGTATCGCGCGCACATAACAGGCGAAAGGAGGAACGCCCCATGTCCATTCTGATTGGCGGGGGGATCATCGGCGGCACGGTCGCCGGGCTGGTCGGCAACATCGTCGCCCAGCAGCTGAAAACGCTTCGCACCGGCAAGCGCCGCATCATCTTTGTAAACCTCATGACCGGGCAGGAGGTCGTGCTGCCGGTCACGCCCAAAGAGTACATGATCGACGAGGGCGTGAACGTCGAGACCGTGAACCTCACCGGCTTCGGGGACGTACACCTCGCGGGCGACCGCACGCTGTTCACCGAGCAGCTCGAGTTCTTCCTGCCTGTGCAGGATTACCCCTTTAACGACGCGACCACCGTGCTCGACCCCTTCCATTACATCGACTTTTTCCAGCAGACCGCCCGAAATAAGCAGGTCTGCCGCTTCATCGTCTCGGACAGCCGCACCCAGTGCGAGGTGCTGCTCGAGAACCTGCAATACCGCCAGCAGGAGGGCGTGGGCGACTACTACTGCGTGTTGACCATGCGGCAGCACCGGCAGCCGAACCCTGTGCGGATGGTGGGCGACGAGGGCACGTCGTCTGGACAGACGGCGGCAGTGTCCACACCCGCCCGCGCGACCGACACGCCCGCGCAGACCGCGGTGCAGAACCACACGGTGCAGCCGGGCGACACGCTGTCCGGCATCTGCCGCAAGTATTACGGCAATGCAAACCTGTACCCCAAGCTCGCGGCCTACAACAACATCAAAAACCCCGACCTGATCTACGACGGGAGCGTTTTGAAGATCCCGCCCGCGTCGGCGCTGTAAGGGGGCGGACGCATGGAGCAATACCAGTACGTGCACCCTTGGGTGCATGTCCGCAATGAGGACGGTGAGTGGGACGTGTCGCATATGTTCCGGCGCATCGAATGGTCGGGTGACGTGGACACCGTGTGCCGCGCGCTCGAACTGGAGATGATCGTCTCGGCGACCGACCCGCGCCTGCCCTATGTCTACCTGCCGCTCGGCGGCGGTATTTCGATGGGCGTGGGCGAGCAAACGCTGTTTGTCGGCGTGGTGGCCAGCAAGGACAAGTCGACCGACGCCTCGACGATGTCGGTCAGCTGCTACGATTTCGGGTTTTATCTGAAGAACAGTCGCGCCAGCCGCAAGTACACGGGCGAGACGCCCGAGACCATCACGCGGCAGCTGTGCAGCACCTACGGCGTGCCGGTCGGGTCGCTCGCGCAGACCGGCGTCGCGATCCGGCGCAAGTTTTCGGCCACCGAAATTTACCGCATCATCGACACGGCCTACACGCTCGCGAGCCAGAAAACCGGCAAGAAGTATCTGCTGCGCTTTTCCGGCAGGCAGCTCAATGTGATCGAACGCACGGTGACGCCGCAGTCGGTGATTTTGCAGCAGGGCACGAATTTACAGACCGCGACATACGGCGAGAGCATCGAGAACATGAAAAACCGCGTTATCATCGTCGACAGTGACGGCAACTTTGTGCGCCAGATCTCGGACAATGAGGCGGTCAAGAAGTACGGTCTGCTGGCTGATGTGCTGACGCAGTCCGACGGCGAGGACGCGACCGCCGAGGCGCGCGAAATTCTCGAGGACAACGGTGTCGAGCAGCGCGCCAGCGTGACTTGTCTCGGGCATACCAAGCTCATCACCGGCAACACGATCTACATTTCCGAGCCGTACACCGGCATGCACCGCACCTGCTGGATTGACGAGGACACCCACGTCTGGCAGGCCGGGGTGTACACCTGCCGTCTGACGCTGAATTTCAAAAATGAGATGCGCGAGGGCGAGAGCGGAAGCGAGGTGGAGACATGAGCCAAGTGGTTGAGTTGGCGCGCTGCCTGCCTGATCCGGAGGCAGCGCAGTCCGTAGGCACGGGCGCGGCGCTGCTGTTCGGGAGCGTAACAAAGGACATCGAGCACGACGGCGAGGTCGCCGTGCAGGCGGACGGCCTGCCGCTGACCGAGGACGATCTGGGCTTTGCGTCCGGCCTGCGGCGCAGCGTGTCCCGCGGCGACCGCGTGCTGCTGCTCAAATCCGCGGATGGGCAGCGCTACGACGTGCTGCTGAAAATGGAAGGAGGGTGACCCATGGCCGAAGATAGCATTTTTCCGTTTTTGCAGCCGACAGCAGCCGCCCCGGCGGCCGAGCTGCCCGTGTTGCGCGAGTGCGCATGGGATTTCGCGAATGATACGCCGATTTTGCGGCAGGGCGTGCCGGTCGTGGTCGAGCGGGCGGAGGCGGTCGCGGTGTGGGCGTGGAACGCGCTGCATACCGAGCGATTCCTCTGGCCGTGTTTCTCCGCAAACTACGGCAGTGAGATCTACACGCTGATCGGGCAGGGCTACCAGCCCGAGACCAAGCGCGCCGAGGTGCAGCGCTACATCGAGGAGTGCCTGCTTGCCAGCCCCTATATCACCGCGGTGACCGGCATGACGGTTGCCGCCGTGGGCGACCGGCTGGCGGTGGCCTTTGCGATACAAACCGTGTACGGCGAGATCAAAATGGAGGTGGAAACCGATGCCGGATAATGCACAAACGCTGCAAACGCAGCTGGATGCGCTCAAAGCGACGCTGCTCGCGCAGGACTTCGACAGCCTGACGCCCGAGGGCGTGCAGGACATGCTGCGCGCCTTTATCGAGGACGAGTTAGGGCTATCCACCGCCGAGGGCACGCTGCTGCAGATCATCCTTGCGCCCGGCGCTTACGTGTTCTGGGAGGGCTTGCAGGCGCTGCGCGCGCAAGTGCCGATCTCGTTCGTGGACGAGACGAGCGGCAGCTTCATCGACAAGGACGCGGCGGGCTACGGCATCACGCGCAAGCCCGGCACGGCGGCGAGCGTTCTGCTCACCTTCATCGGCTCTGCGGGCACGACTGTTCCGGCGGGCACGCTGTGCGTCACGCAGGACGGGCTGGGCTTTGCGACCGACGAAGATCTCACGCTTGGTGAGGACGGCCGCGGTACGGTCACGGCGACGGCGGACGCGGTCGGCACGGCCTACAACGTCCCCGTGGGCGCGATCGTCAGCACGCAGCAGGCGGTCAGCGGCGTCACCAGCCTGACCAACGAAGCCGCCGCTGCAGGCGGCACTGATCCGGAGACGGACACTGCGCTGTTTGCCCGTCTGGACGCGTACAAAAAGACGCCGCCGACCTCGGGCAACGACCGGCACTATCATCAGTGGGCGCTCGAGGTCAACGGTGTGGGCGCGGCGTCGGTCATCCGCTGTTGGGACGGGCCGGGCACGGTCAAGGTCATCATCGCAGACATGGCGCTGCACCCGGTCACCGAGGAGCTGCGCGCCGAAGTCGCTGCCTACATCGAGACGCAGCGGCCGGTCACCGCCGAGGTGACGGTCGAGAGCGCGGCGGGCGTGCCGGTGACGGTCAGCGTAACCGTGGAAACCGACGGTACGGTGTTCAAATTGGACACCGAGCGAGAACTCACCGAGCGGCTGGCCGAATACCTTGGCGAGATCGCGTTCACCGAGGGTGCAGAGGTGGTGTACAACCGCGTGCTGGCACTCGTCATGGGGCTGCCGGGCGTGACCGACTGCTCTGGCTTGACCGTCAACGGCGGCAGGGCCAACGTGCCGCTGGACGCGACCCAGATCCCGATGCTCGGCTCGGTGACGGTAAATGGCATCGCAGAGGAGGCGGCAGTCGATGGAACGTAAGCTGACCGACCTGCTGCCCGAACGGTATTTGAACAGCCCGGAGGTAGGAGCGGCGGCGGGCATCCTCTGGGTGCTGGGTGAGGTGTTCCGCGCGCGGGCGCTCGAGTGGCTGACGCAGCTGACCATCGACACCGCGACGTGGGGCATCGTCTACTGGGAGCGCGAATACGGTGTTACGCCGCAGGCGACCGACACACTGGACGACCGGCGCAGCCGCGTCAAGGCCAAGCTGCGCGCGCCGCAGACCGTGACGGCCGCAATGCTGGAAAACCTGACGGACAGCTACATCAACGGGCAGTCCATCGTCACCGAGCTGCCGCGTCAGCACAAGGTGAAGATCCAGTTTAACGGTGAATACGGCGTGCCCTCGAACCTTGCCAGCCTGACCGCGGCGCTGCTCGAGGTGCTGCCGAGCCATGTGGTATACGAGTACCTCTACCGCTATCTTTTGGTGCGCGAGGTGCACGGCATGACGATAAACGAGCTGCAGAGCCACACGCTGCATGATTTTGCGTTCTGAGGAGGGGCGTATGAGTAAATTAACCGAAGTTTTGAAGCTTTTCTGCTACGACCCGGAGACGGACGGCAATCTGACATTCAACGTCACCGAGGCGCTCACAAAAAACTGGGAGAAGATTGACCAGCTGGTGCTGCTGGCCGTCGCGGCGGCTGCAGCGTATGATCCGGAGGGCAGCTACGCCGTGGGCGACTACGCAACGCATGGCGGCAAGCTGCGTAAGTGCGGCACGGCGATCCCGGACGGCGAGGCGTGGAACGCCTCGCACTGGACGGAGACGACGGTCGCGGCGGAGCTGGCCGAGGTTAGGGCGTCTTTGTCAAATAAGCAAAATGCGCTCAGCTTTGGTGTCGCAGACGCAGATGTGGACGTAAATACTTTAACTGAAATTGGCACAGTGGCCGTACCTGGCAGTGCTACGAATTTGCCGCCGGATATTACATCTGCGAATTGGGGTTTGCTGACTGTGAGCGCCAATACTGAAAATGGGCAAAGTGGATGTACACAACACTTATCTATTACGGTATCAGAGGGATACTTTCCACAGGTATACGAACGTAACTTTAATGGTATCAACTGGTCTAATTGGGCGAGAATTGCCACAGCCACACCGCCGCAGGAACATGCAATCGTACCCAAAAACGGCGCGACCCTCATTGATGGCATGAAAAATGTTTTTTCAAAAGATCAGTTTGGGAAATTGGAATTGCATGTTGGCATGAACTTTAGCAGTGTTCCAGCTAAAGGAACTGAAATTTTTTCACTTCCGCAATCCTTTGCTCCGGTGGGTGGAATAGTTGCTGGAGCAATGATTCTCTCTATGGGGACAGCTTGTTATCCTGCGTTTCTAACTGTTAATACGGACGGTGCAGTGGTTTTACAGCATAATGTTACAGATTATTCCGGGCAGATTGATTTATTCGGATTTATGTGTTTTGGCACAGGAGGTGCGCAATGAACGAAATAAGCTGCTGTGTAGTCGATGCACAAGGGTTTTATTGCGCCTATGTGCTGGTGCAGACGGATGGCGACAAGCATACCGTAGTCGGATACACGTTACAGGCGGGGGAAGTGCTGGTCGGTTCTGAGACGACGCCGGATAGAAAACAACATGCAGGCGATGTGGGCTTCGTAAAGCCTCGCTGGGACGAGAAAACCGCCGCATGGATCGAGGGTGCGACTGACGAGGAGTTGGCCGCATGGGAGGCGGAGCACCCCGCGCCCGCGGTCGATCTGGACACGCTGCGCGCGGCCAAGCAGGAGCAGAACAAGCAAGCCCTTGCGGACTGGCTCGCCGCGCATCCTCTGACGTGGACGGACGGCAACGTCTACGGCGTGACCGAGCAAGATCAAAACGAGATGGCGATCAACCTTGCGCAGTACCAGCTTGCTGTCGCCGCCGAGCAGCCCGCCGTACTCGAGTGGCACGCTCAGAAAAAACAGTGCCACGCCTTCACGATCGAGCAGTATACGGCATTGTCGCTGGCCATCGCCGCGTATGTTTATCCATACAGGCGATATCAGGAACAGGTCAAGGCCGCGATCTATACGGCGGAAAGTGAGGCAGAAATTCATGCAATCAAGATCGACTACGGCAGCGTCGGTGCTGCTGCATAGCATGCTCGCCGTGATCGGCGGGCTTACATACATGGGGATCGAAACCCTCTGGAGGGGGCACTCGCACTGGACGATGGGCGTGCTTGGTGGGGTGTGCTTTGTCCTCATCGGCCTGCTGGACGAATGGCAAGACCACCCGCCGATGTGGCTGCAAATGTTGCAAGGCGCGGCGATCGTGACCGTGCTGGAGCTGCTGGTGGGGCTGGTGGTCAACCGCTGGCTCGGCTGGAATGTGTGGGATTATTCCGATATGCCGCTCAACCT
>OERW01000245.1_pt1 | contig 12092 bp, 8 predicted proteins | sample 1540091 | NCBI WGS metagenome assembly OERW01 (sample SAMEA3891889, study PRJEB23780) | metagenome | biome: terrestrial biome; feature: animal house; material: Caecal content | place: Italy | collected 2015-05-05 | reverse complement strand
CTGGCGGTCTATCTCTTGTTTTCGGTTGCTTGCTTCCTTACCGTACATGAGCATTATCCCACGGCATTTTCGTCGTACCGCGTCTCACGCAGGATATGCATCGCCTCATCGAGCGAAATACCGTTTCTGGCCGCATATCGCTCAACCGGAATGCGCAGCGGGTTATGTTCCGTCAAATTCTCCGCGGTGATTTCCCTCTCCAGTTCATAGCGGGAACTGCTGTCATACTGCTGCATCTCTTCCGCACTATTGAAGCCACGGTCCCGCAGCTGCGTGGCGTCTTCCTTCTGCTGTTCCAGCATCTCCTGAATTGCAATCTTACTTCCAAAGATAAACTGGGAAACACTGCGCACATACCGCAGCTGATCCTGCGGGATGCGGGCCTGCAGCGCGGGCGACTGCGCATAGACTTCCTTCAGCGCCTGCCACCAGCCATAGAAGCGGCTCATCTGCTGCACCTGCAGCAGCCGTCCCTCCGGTGTGAACGCGGTCAGCAGATCAGCGCGTGCGGCCTCAAACGCCCGATAAAATCGGTCAAAGCAGGTCTTAAAAACGACATGCGCATTTTCGATCGCCTGATCCAGCGTCACCCCCGGCACAGGCTGCCCCTTCTCCAGCGTGCATAGCTGCGACAGAGCAGTCAGCAGCTGTTCCCCTTCGGAAAAGGCCTGCTCGACCTGCTCCTCTGTCGCCTGCTCCAAATCACAGAATTCCTGCGCACCGATCGCGATCATCACATCGCGTCTAATCGCACCCAGCCTATATTGGGGGCCCAAAAGCCCGGAATTATTGTCTTTCTGCCGCTGCGAGAAAGCTGCCGTCCAGTTTTTGACGCGTGTCCGATAAACCTGCGGCGTGGAGTTGGATTGTGCCATCAGTGCGCCAAACGCAGCCTCCGGCATCTGCTCCAGCCGTGTTTCCTCGCCGTTTTTGCGGCGGAACGCCGCACGCTCCTGCTCAGCGAAAGCCTCTTTTTCCGCTTGCGTATACTGCTGCTGCGGCACATTCTGATAAAGCACCGCATCCGACTCTGCCAACCACTGGCGGACACGCAGCAATTTCAAATTTTTCTCTACGATGGCATGATCCTGCGGCCTTCTGCCAATTTGCGCCTGCGCCAATTTTCCATTTTGATCCAGATGCAGATTGTGCAGATACAGCTTTTTCTCCACACATTGGTGATAAATTTCATACTGGTCGAGCAATGTCATGCACCGCGCCTGCGTTCCACGATCCAGCGCTTCCCAGATATCGCGTCTTGTCTCGCGAATGTGCGCGATCTGGCGCAGCGTATGCTCTTGCCGGAGTATGGTCTCGATCTGAATGGTCTGCCCTTCGTTGACGTAATCCTGTTCCTGCATGCAATCCAAATCAAGCACCATCGTGCTGGCCTGCTGCAAATCAAATGGCTGCTGCATAACCTGCTCCTGCACGGCCTGTCCGCGCTGAAACAGCTCGGGCATATCAGGCGCAATCTTCTCCGGTTCTATATCCCACAGCTTTGCAAACTTCATTTGCACCTGATGTGCCTTTTTCCGATTATTTTCAACGCGCTTTTGCTCTTTCCGCTTAGCAAAGTGCCGTTTGACACGCGACATGCCGGCATAAGGGTTCTGCACCGGCGCTGCCGCTACGACCGGCTGCTGGGTAACGGCCGGCGCATTCCGCTGCCGCGCCTGCCGCAGCTGCTGCACGATCTGAATGGATTGCGGGGCTACGGCCGTTGTCGTCGTCGCTGTCGTAGTCGCTATCTGCTCCGCCTGTATTTCCTCGGGCAGGAACGCGGTCAACTCGCGCTCTGTCGTCGTAGTGGTTGGAGCTGCATGTACAGGGGTATCCTGTCTTTGCTGTTCAACTTGTTCATTCTGCTTGCACATCTGTCTGTTCCTCCTGCACGCGGCTTCCCGCAATTTGGCGCCATGCGATCCATCCCGTCTGTTGCTCTGCCGCCGGCAATAATTTTTTCACCAGCGCCTCCGCTTCCGGCGTCAATGCCGCAAGGTGCACGGTCGTTTCCGGCGGGAACGACCGTAACGCTGCACCCGCCGCCTGCTGCAGCAGTGCTGCCGCGACGCGCGGATGCGCCGCATCCGCATAGAGCCACTGCAAATCGAGGTCTCCCCCGCGGCTGTCTGTACGGACGAGCAGTGCACCCACAATCTCTGTTTCCAAAAGGCAGCATAACGACAATGCGCCGTCACATTCTTCCAAGCGGATCGGCTCAACCCCGCGCAGCTTGTCCCCTCTCGCGGCTTGACGGTTGAATGTCTGTACCGCCTGCTGCGGCACCGCACTGAGCGGCAAAATGCTGCCGCTGCACGAAACCGGCCGCTGCCAGAACGCCCCCTGCTGTGCCATCGCCAGAGGGAACGCATATTCCTGATATTCGGATGGATAGATCCGGAACCCACAGCGGCGCAGCAGCGTAGCCGCTGCCTGTTCCCGACAGCTCAGCATCGCATGGATGGCATGCAGCGACTGTACCTGCTCCGCATCTTCGAGCAAGGCATCGATCATCTGCCGGGCAATTCCCTTCTGCCGCCATTCGTCCGCCACGCAGATCCACTGCAGCTCGACGATATCGTCTGCCGCCTCCACCAGCATTGCGCCGACCGCGGTTCCCGTCTGGTCATCCACAGCGCCGTATAACAGCTGTGTCTGCGCTTGACTGCCGCGAAACTCCGGCGGCAAAAATGGTTCAAACCACTGCCGCTCCTTTTCCGACACTACAACAATCTGCATATCTTAACTCCTCGTGTATCTATTCTGGTGATGTTATCTGTATTCTGTCCTGACTGCCGCAGCGGCTGCAAACGCCGCTCCCTTTGAGCGGAAGCCACACGTAATATAATCATACTATAAACATCGAGCCTTGTCATCACTCGTTTGTGTGCCAATGCACTCCGGCAAAAACATAGGCCTCCCGCACCCAAAGTGCGGGAGGCCTATAAAAAGTAGTTTTACGCAATATGTTCGATAAACCGCATCAGCATCGTTGCAACCTGTGCGCGAGTTGCCTGCCCCTGCGGGGCGAGCGAACCGTCGCCCATGCCGTTGATGATGCCGTGCATCGTCGTCCAGCACATCGCCTCGTACGCATAATCGCTGACTGCGTCCGCGTCCGGATAGTCGAGCCGGAACGCCCATGCGCCGGTGAAGCCCTGTCCCTTGGACTGCGCGTAGCGGTACAGCATCGTCGCCAGCTGCTCGCGCGTCAGCGTGCCGTCCATGTCGGTGCCGTCCGAAATGCCGGCTTCCATCGCCCAGTCGCGGCCTGCGTCATACCAGTTTTCACCGATCGAAGTATCCACGCCCTCATAGCGCGCCAGCACGGTTACGATCATGGCGCGAGTCATATTGCCGTCCGGCGTAAAGGCCGTTTCGCTTGTGCCATTGAACAGCTCGCGGCTGGTCGCAAAGTCGACGGCATCCGCGCCCCAGTAGCTATCCGGGACGTCCGCAAAATCCTTGCTGTTGTCCATCACCTTGACCGTATCGCCGTCCGCCAGCGTCACGGCCACGCCGTTTTCGGTCGGGATGCTGGTCATAATGATCTGCTCGTCGCCGCCCTCGCCCACGATCACAGCGACTGTGCCGGGCGTTACACCCGAAACCGGGATCTCGACCTTAACACTCTTGCCGCTGGGCAAGTCTACCGTTACCGTCGGCGCGCTCGCGCTGTCGCTCGTCGCAACTACCTTCGGCATGGGCAGCGCCACGGCTTCACCCTTGTCCGCTGCGTCCGCTACGGCCGAAGCAGGCAGCTTGACCACGGTTTCTGTCTTGCCGTCCGCGTCCGTCTTGGTGGTCGAAGATATGCCGTTCGTGTTGGTGATGATCGTCTCGGTCGTTCCGTCCGTGTTCTCGGTCACGACGGTCTTGTTGCCGTCCTTATCGGTCGTGGTGGTGATCACCGTGCCGTCCTTCTTGGTATCGACGACCTCAGTCGAGCCGTCCGGGTGCTTAGTGGTCTCGGTGGTCGAGCCATCCGGACGAGTCACGGTCGTCGTGGTCGAACCGTCGGGGTTGGTCGTCGTCTCGGTCTTGTTGCCCGAACTGCCCGAGCTGCCCGAACCGCCGCCGGACGAACGTGTCGAGATAGTCAGCGTGCCGGTGGTGTAGGCATCCTCGCCGTTTTTCAGCACAAGGTTCTGGCTGTCCGTCAGCTTGACGCGGACAGGATAGCTGCCCACAGCCGTCGGCAGCGTAGTCGTCCATTCGGTCTTGGCCGCTGCGTAGCCGCAGGACGCATCATGCTGATGCTGGCAGTTTTCACCGTTTGCACCGCAGCTCTCGTCATGCACATGACCGCAGGGCTTTTCCGGGGTGGTGATCTGATACTCTACGGTCGCCGTAGCGGTTTTGTCCGGCGGGTTGGTCGTCCATGTTACGGCAGACACGCTGTCGCTGTACTGCGACAGGTTGCCCAGCGACACGGTGTATTCTGTCGCCGGATAGATGGTATAGGCCAGATAGATTTCGGTATCATCCGCCGTCGCGTAAACCGTACCCGAGCCGGCATTTACGGTTTCTCCCTTATAGTGCAGACTGGGCAGCGCACCCCACCAATTCTTATCATAGCTAATCGATGCCGTGATTGGCGAGCCGGTGTAGGTAGCGTTGAACACGGACAGGGTCGCGGTTGCCGTGTGGCCGCAGTTTTGCCGCCTGCAGGTTTGCGTGATGGTGATCCCGCTTTCGGAATAGGTCAGATCATGTCCCAGCGCGGGGATGATTTCGGTTTTGGGCTCGTTGCACTTGTTACATTTATAGGTGACTGTACCGGTCTCTGTGCAGGTTGCTTCCGTGCGGCTGCTTTCCTGCCAATCGTGCTCGCAGCCGCTGTCCCAGCTGCACCAGATCGTTACTGTGGCCTCAACCAAATCGGCATAGGCTTCTCGATTCACAACGATCTCATTGATACGAGTGGAGTTCCACAGCATCGGCATACCGCTGTAACCATCCTCGCCTGCATACGCCTTGATCGTGCCGGTGCCGGTGATTTGGCCGGGGTACTCCATATTATATGCTTCCAATTTTGACCCCTGATTCAGCTGCAAAACGCCGCTGTTTCCCAGCATGATTTCGCCGCCGACCCGATGAAAGCCGCTTTCCACAGTCAAAGTGCCATCCAGCGACAATCTGGATATCCTATTAGGCCATTCCACCATCGAAAGCTGATCGGTCACATGAATATTGCTGCCGCTGGGGATGATCAGATCAGATGCAAGGTTCTGCGTCTCGGTATAAGATACTTCCAGACTTTCCACCGTCAAATCGCCGCTTAGGATGGCAGTCCGAGGCGCTTCGCCTCCCCAACTGGAGTAAGTGTTATTGACTTCTAACGGGCCTACCTGTCCGCCGTTGCCCTCGAGCGTGCCTCCCAGCATAACGCTGCCGTTCTCGACCGACAGCTGCGCGCCGCTCTCAACGCTCCATGTGGCGCGATCCGGGATATATACATCGCCCTTAATCTTCGCACCGGATTTCAGCACCACTTCTACACCCGACTCGCATTCCTCCAGCAAAGGGAACGCATGATTATCCGCCGTAGTGGTCGGGCAAATGACTGTGCCCTCCACATACAGCGTTCCGCCTGTATCTCCTGACACCACAGGTAAAATTGTCCCACTGGGGCCAAATTCAACTGTGATATTGGCCGGAATCGTCCATGAGGCAGAATTCCCCATCCGGATCGGACGGTTGATCTGCAAAGTCTGGGCATCCGACGGCCAAGCAAAAGAGCCGTTATTCAGTTCCAGCGGAACCGTGTTTGTTTGTTCTGCCAGCGCCTTAAAACCCTCATAATCGCTGAAGGCTTCCCAATCTCCTCCACCTGCCAACGCGGTCGCAGGCAGCATAGTCACCAACAGCGCCAAGCTGCACAGCAAACTGAGCATCCGTTTTTTCACAGGAACCCCTCCCTATTTACTTCACATTGCTTCTTCCGCTGCCGGCGCGGCTGCGCCCCGCGCCCGTCAGAGCGTTTCCTTGATGTTTTATTTAATTATAGCAGATGTCCTATGTCCATGCTACTCCATTTTTGTCAATATTAAACAAAGGTTTCTGTGAATCATCCATAGAATCTAGACTGCCATCTTTGTATGCGATTTTTGTCAGCACCCTACGCCCTAACGCAGCAAAAAGCCCCGTATCCTATCGGATACGGGGCATACTGATGCCGTTAGGCAGCATCAACCGGAGCGGCAATACTATTTGCGAGCCTCCTTATGGGATGCAAACGCAAAAAACCGCTGTCCTATATAATTGAGTGCGGTGAACAGACACATACCAACCAACATGGACACGTTGTCGCGCACAGCTTGTGACGCACCGCCCAGCAGCCAGACACACAACGGCTTGGCGATGCCGTAAGCCAGCAGATAACACACAACGATATTGACCGCAAAGCGCACGACCTGCCCGATGCCCTTTTCCTTATTGTGAAAGGTGAAAAACTTGTTGAGGAAAAAGCTCAGGATGCTGGTCAAAATGTAATTGCCGCCGAAGACATCCAATATGAACAATGCGCCAAATTGTATAGCCCAAACATGATCGCCATACCTACCAGTGTGTTAACCACACCAACCAACGCGAAACGCAGCACGGTATTATCCCTGAGTCTTTCCCACATCATAATCCCTCGCTGGTTTCCTGCACAATATAGATCGGGCGCCGTTTGGTCTCCAGATAGGTTTTTGCAAGATACTGTCCCAAAATACCGATGCAGAACAACTGAATCCCGCCGAGAAACAGAATGACACACATCATGCTCGGCCAGCCGCCCACCGGATCACCGTAGAGCAATGTCTTAACCAATACAACACAGATAAACAGGAACGCAATCAGGCAAAAGAGTACACCGATCACCGATGCAAATGCCAGCGGCGCAGTTGAAAACGCAGTGATGCCCTCAATGGAATACAAAAACAGCTTCCAAAACGACCACTTTGTCTGTCCCGCGACGCGCTCGACATTTTCGTACGGCAGCCACTTAGTGCGGAAGCCTACCCAACCGAAAATCCCCTTAGAGAATCGGTTGTACTCTGTCATAGACAAAATCGCATCCACCATCTGCCGGGTCATCAGGCGAAAATCCCGCGCGCCATCCTCAATGCGCGTGTCTGAAATACGGTTCATCAGCCGGTAAAACCGACGCGCGAAAAAGCTGCGTACCGGCGGCTCGCCGTCGCGCGACACACGCCGCGTTGCAACGCTGTCATACTCGCCCGATCGCAGCGCTGCACACATCTCAGGCAGCAGCGACGGCGGATCCTGCATATCCGCATCCATCACCGCCGCATAGTCGCCTTTGCAATGCTGCAAGCCGGCATACATCGCCGCCTCTTTGCCGAAGTTGCGCGAAAACGACAGATAGCGCACATGGCTGTCCTGTCGCGCGGCATCGCGCAGCAGCTGCAGTGTACCATCAGTCGAACCGTCATTGATAAACAGCAGCTCATATGCCAGCTCTTCATCTTCCATCATCCGTTCGAGTACGCTGCGCACCTCTTGCAAAAAGAACGGCAGTGCCTTTTCCTCATTATAGCAAGGGACAATCACCGATATTGTTTTCATGTGCCGACGAACTTCCTTTACCCCAATGTTCACTGTCCGGTATCGCCCAGCCGCACGCTGGCGTTGCCGTAATATGCCGCCATACCCGCGTTCTTCCAATCCGCCGGGTCGGTTGTGATATCCTCATATGCAAGCACCCACGGCTCGGCTGCTCGCTCAGTCAGCACAACATCCTCGCCCGGCGCGCTGCGGCAGATCTCCGCACGCTCCAGCATCTGCGCATGGAACGCCTGTGCCTCGCCTGTCACGAGCGAATAGGCGGCACTCATGCCCGCGGGCATGCGCGAGAAGGCCAGCCCGCCGTCCTCGCCTTTGCCGACCGCGATCTGTCCGCCGACCGCCAGTGCGAATACTAGACAGAACGCCGTAAACACCGTGCCGAAGCGTTTTTCATATAGCGCGCTGATATGCCAATCCGGCAGCCTGCCCGCAAAACGATGCGAAATCCAACCAAACAGGTAAAACATCGCACACAGCACGACCGGGTAATAGCTGAAATAGATCAGGTTGATATTGCGTTCCGGGATAGCAAAGCCCAGTGCGTAAAAACAGGGCATGCCGAGCGCCGCATACAGGCCAAACAACAGCACCATCGCCCAGACCGGATGCGAAAAATCCAGCTCGCTCTGCTTTGCCAGCCGGTACACCAGCGGCGCGAGAAACACCCATACCAGCAGCACAGGCACGGTCGTGGCGTTTGCCATGCTGTACACTGCGTAGACAATCGAAGTCACAAGCCCCTTGATGACGCTTGCCTCGCCCACCGTGTCCTGCCGCATGCCATTGCCCGGCGCAAGGATGCTGATAAGCAGTACCGCGGTCAGCAGCACGAGCGCGACCAGGCAGAGCACCACATTCTGCCGCTGCTTTTTCCAAAACAGGTAAATCACCAGCAGGAACAGCAGCATAGCGGAAACCAGCGCAGTCGAATAGTTGCTGCCGCCGACGATTGGCGCCAGAACAAGCGCCGGCACGAAGCACAGAAGCCGTCTATGAAGCGTGGTATGTTGCACCATTTGCAGCAGCAAACCAAGCATCCATAGCCCCAGCGCATAGAAAAACGTATAAGAGATCGCGCCCGGATGCCAATATAGTCCCTCAACCGGTTCATACATATACTGCACCAGCAAAAACGTCAGCAGCAGCGAAATGATCCAGCCGATGCTGCGCGTTGCCTGCATATAGCTGCGCAGCAGCACCCGGAAAAAATACAGTGCGCACACGACCAGCGTGGTCAGCGTCAGCACCGCCGTCAGGCCGTAATACTGCTCTCCAAAGCTTGCGGGCTGCAAAAAGGTCAGGAAGATAAACGAAAAATTGCCTTGCCACTCAAAATAGCGCTGCACGGTCTGCTCCAGCGCCGCCTGCAGCACGGCTGCGACCGATCCGGTCTGCTGCCAGACCGGCAGCGTCCCAGCAAGATACCAAAAATCGTCACCGGACAAATAATCATACCGCGCAATGCAATACAAGGGAATCAGAGACAATAAAAAGATAACGCCGAGCACCTTTGCGCACCGCGATTGTGTCAAATGCATGGTTTTCTCCTTATCTTATAACGTATCTTTCTTCTATTCTACCGACAACCCGCTGTCCTGTCAATCCATACGCCGCTCCAGCGTTAGAACCCGCTCCCCATACACAGCAAAAAGCCCCGTATCCTATCGGATACGGGGCTTTTTTGGTGCCGCCAGCCGGAATCGAACCGGCACGGTATCGCTACCGGGGGATTTTAAGTCCCCTGCGTCTACCAGTTCCGCCATGGCGGCATGACATGATTATACCAGAAGGGACGCGGCGTGTCAAACGCCGCGCCCCAAAGCTTGCATCCCATTTTACAAACGACATGATATGGCCTTTTTCTCTGTCCCGCTTGGCTGCCTGCCGGTCAGACTGTGCGTGGCTTCCCCACAGCGGCAAGCGCCTGTTCGATCGCTGTACGGCTGGGCATCCATGCAGCTTCGCGTGCCGCACTGCCCGCCGCGATCGCCCAGCGCAGCGTCTCCGCGTCGGACAGCCCCTGTTCGCGGGCATAGAGCCAGCCCGCGGTCATCGCGTCGCCCATGCCGACCGGCTGCTGCGCCGCTCCCAGCGCCGCGCATGCCAGATATAGCGCCTGTCCCGCCGTCGGAACCAGCACGGCTCCCTCTGTGCCGCACACGATCAGCACCTCACGCGCGCCCGCGCGCTGCAGCTCACAGCCACAGGCCGCGAGCCCCGACGGGCTATGCGGCGCGCCGCCAATCAGTGCGTCCAACTCGTTCACCGTTAATTTGACCAGATCCGGTTCATGCGGCAGCGCGTTCTTGAGCGCGTCGCCCGCCGCACCCACAACGGTTTTCACACCGCTGCCCTGTACACGGCTCAGCATCCGCGCGTACACATCCGCAGGCACGCCCGCGGGCAGCGAGCCGGACAGCACCAGCCAGTCGCCCTCGGCTAGTAAATCCAGCTTATCGGCAAGTTCTGTCAGCGCCGCAGGCGGGATTTCCGGCCCCGCGCCGTTCAGCCCGGTTCGCTCATGCGAGGAAATCTTTACATTAATGCGCGTCATGCCCTCGTCCAAACGGCAGAAATCATATTCCACGCCGGTTTCGGCCAAAAGCGATGCGAACAGCGCGCCCGTACGCCCTGCGATAAAGCCAAGCGCACGCGTCGGCAGCCCGAGCGCAGCGCATACCAGCGAAATATTCACGCCCTTGCCGCCCGGGTGCAGCGTCTCGCCATCCGTGCGGCACAGCCGCCCGGGGCGCAGCGCTTCGGTGTGCACCAGATAGTCCAGCGAAGGGTTGAGGGTTACGGTATAGATCATCGCATTTTCCTCCTTTTGCGCGTGGCGGCTGTCCTGTTATGCTTTTATTATATCTGATTTCGTGCGTAATGCAAGGCGCGCGTCCTGTTCCGCCTTATTTTGACATAAAAAAGCCCGTGCCTGCCAGCACGGGCTTTGGTTTTCAGTTCTGCGGGGCGCAAACCGCCTGCGGCAGCGGCCGGTTATCGAGCAGCGCGCGCTCTACGCTCCAGTAAAACGCATGCTCACCCAGCAAATCGACTACGCCCGCGCGGCGCAGCATGGTCATCGCTGCCGATGGCAAGCCGCACAGCACCACATCCACACCTTGGCTGCGGAAGTCCTCGACCTGCGCAAGCAGCACCTGCGCAGCGGATACGTCGACCGTCGGCACACCGCGCATGGACAGCAGCAGCGTATCGCAGCCCGTGACACGCTCGGGCAGCTCCTCCAAAACGCTGATGTTGGCGAACAGCAGCGGGCCGGTGACATAGGCGACCATTGCGTTGGCGTACCGCGCGTTGAGCGCCGGATCGTCGTTTTTCAGGCGGGACATATCGACGCGCTCATAGTTGATCTGCAGGCGGCTCAGGCGCGCAACCATCAGGATCAGGCCCAGACCAACGCCGACCACGATCGCAACCGTCAGGTCGAACACGATCGTGCACGCCATCGTGACCAGGAACTTGGCAATCGCACCCTTGAAACGGTGGCCGAATATGTACCGGATGGCGTGCCACTCGTTCATGCGCCACGCGGTCACCATCAGCACGCCCGCCAGCGCCGCCAACGGCACATACCGAATCACCGGCGCAAGTACAAACATCATAATCAGCAAGCCCAGTGCATGGAAAATACCGGTCAGGCGGGTCTGCGCGCCCGATCGCACCGCCACAGAGGTGCGCGCCATTGCCGCGGTCGCAGGAATACCACCAAACAGCGGCAGCACGAGGTTGCCCACACCCTGCGCGAGCAGCTCCTGATCGTTGTTGAGCTTGACGCCGGTCGCACGGCCGGCGGACGCGCCGCACAGCAGGCTTTCCAGCATGTTCAGCACCGCAATCGAGAACGCAGGCGCGAGCAGCGCGGGTACATCCGCCCAGTTGATCCCCATGGGGTTCAGGCGGTCGGGCAGCAGCAGCGTCTGCGGGATCTCACCTACCGTCGCAATATCGAGCTGCATCAGCATGGTTGCCGCCGTTGCAATGATAATGCCGATGAGCGACGCGGGCACGACCGCGTTCCACTTTTTCGGGAACACCAGCATCAGGATGACAACGAACACCGCAACCGCCGTTGTCGCGAGGTCAGGCGCAAAGCCCAGACGGCCGTAGCTGATGAGCTTTTCGATCACAGTCGCGCCTTCGGAATGTGTGCCGAAAAAATTATCGATCTGGCCGAGCGCAATAATGACCGCGATGCCCGAGGTAAAGCCGGTGATGACCGGCGCGGGCACAAAAGCGGTCAGGTTGCCCAGATGCAGCACCGCCGCCACGATCAGCAGGATGCCGGCCAGAAACGTTGCGACAAACATGCCCTGCATCCCGTAGGATGCGATCAGCGAACCGAGGATGGCCGCCATCGCGCCGGTCGGGCCGGAAATCTGATAATAACCGCCGGTCAGCGCGGAGATCACCAGACCTGCGATGATCGCCGTGACCAGACCGCAGGCGGCGGTCGCCCCGGCGGACACGCCGAACGCCAGCGCCAGCGGCAGCGCAAC
>OERW01000240.1_pt1 | contig 12286 bp, 11 predicted proteins | sample 1540091 | NCBI WGS metagenome assembly OERW01 (sample SAMEA3891889, study PRJEB23780) | metagenome | biome: terrestrial biome; feature: animal house; material: Caecal content | place: Italy | collected 2015-05-05 | reverse complement strand
ATGTAAAAGTATAGTATATTACATAAATGATATTATATTACAAAAAAGTGTATTCTTGATATAAAAATATTAAAAAGATTATAATTTCATCACAAATTTCAAATTCAAGGAAACACAATGCAAACCATCACTTTAAATAATGGTGTAAAAATGCCAATCTTAGGCTATGGCGTTTTTCAAATCGACCCAAAAGAAACACAAAAATGCGTAGAAGATGCTCTAGAAGTGGGGTATCGCCTCATCGATACTGCCGCAGCATATAGAAATGAAGAAGCCGTAGGTGCAGCAATCAAATCAAGTGGGATAAAACGCGAAGAGCTTTTTATCACTACAAAGCTTTGGATTGATGATGTGAGCGAGGCACAAGCAATAAAAGCCTTTGAATCTTCAATGCAAAAATTAGGACTAGAGTATCTTGACCTCTATCTTATCCACCAACCCTATAACGACCTCTATGGGGCATGGCGAAGCTTAAGCAAACTCTATAAAGAAGGCAGAATCAAAGCCATTGGAGTAAGCAATTTTTATAGCGATAGAATCACGGATTTTTGCCTTCATAATGAGATTATCCCTGCACTTAATCAAATAGAATGCCACCCATTTTTTCAAAAGCAAGAGGAGCAAAAAATCCTAAAAGAATATGGCATTGCTATGCAATCGTGGGCGTCCTTTGCTGAAGGGAAAAATGATATTTTTACAAACTCTACTTTGCAAAATATCGGAGCAAAATATGGCAAAAGCGTGGCACAAGTGATTTTACGCTGGCTTATCCAAAGAGAAATCGCAGTGATTCCAAAGACTTTACGCAAAGAGCGTATGAGAGAGAATTTTAATGTTTTTGACTTTGAGCTAGATTCTAGCGATATGGAAATGATTGCAAAACTCGATGAAAATAAAACCTACTTTATAAACCACAGAGATGTGGAAAGTGTGAAAATGCTTGCTAATTATATGAAACAATAAGGAGAAACTATGCAAACAATACTTTTATTAAATGGCGGCAAAGCCTTTGGTGAATCTGGTAGTAAGCTTAATGAAGCCCTGCATAATGTAGCAAAAGAGACTTTAGAAACTCTAGGGCTAAAGGTGCTTGAGACGCATATAGACAAGGGTTATGAGGTGGAAGCTGAACTCCAAAAGCTCCTAGATTCTGATGTTTGGATATGGCAGTTTCCGGGCTGGTGGATGGGTGAGCCATGGATTGTGAAAAAATACATAGATGAAGTGCTGTATGCTGGACATACCAAGCTCTATGCCAATGATGGCAGAAGTAGGCAAGATCCAAGTAAAAAATATGGTAGCGGCGGACTAGCACAGGGCAAAAAATATCTCTTTAGCACGACTTGGAATGCCCCAATAGAGGCATTTACAGAATCTGGGCAGTTTTTTGAATCTCAAGGCATTGATGGATTGCTTTTCCATTTGCATAAGGCACACGAATTTATAGGGCTTAAAGCCCTGCCTAGCTTTATGTGTAATGATGTGCATAAAAACCCAAATTTTGAAAAATACAAAGCAGATTATAAAGCACATTTGCAAAAAGTGTTTGCCCTATAACTAAGCCCATTGTGCATTTATCTTGTTAATGCGTCCTTTTAAATGGTATTGTAGATTATTTTGTATTATAATTTCATCTTAAAATAAATGCACAGGAAGCAAAATGGCAAAACTCAAAAAAGATGAAATCAAAGTCCTAGGCTTAAGCTCACTTGGTGGGATGCTGGAGTTTTATGACTTCATTATTTTTGTATTTTTTACGCAAGTGATTTCTAGCCTCTTTTTCCCAAGCACACTTAGCCCCTTTTGGGCAAGCATAAATACCTATGGAGCATTTGCAGCGGGCTACTTTGCAAGACCCTTAGGTGGGATCATTATGGCACATTTTGGGGATAAAAGCGGACGCAAAAAGATGTTTATGCTCTCTATTTTGCTTATGGTGATTCCAACCTTTGCATTAGGGCTTATGCCAACCTTTGAAAGTATCGGCTATGCTGCACCTATCGCCCTTTTGGTAATTCGAATCTTGCAAGGCATTGCTATTGGTGGAGAGCTACCAGGAGCGTGGGTATTTGTCTATGAGCATAGCAATCAACAATCACTAGGCTTTCATCTTGGAATCTTTACAAGTGCCGTAGTTTCTGGAATCTTGCTTGGCAGTATCGTTACGCTTGCAGTCAATGCGAGTTTTACTCAAGAAGAGATTCGAGAATACGCATGGCGGATACCCTTTATCCTTGGGGGGATTTTTGGGATTATCTCACTCTTTTTGCGAAAATTTTTGAATGAAACGCCGGTATTTCAAGAGATTCTAGCCCTCAAGCAAACACAGAATCTCCCTATCAAAGAAGTGTTTAGAACTTCACAATTTAGCGTGATAAAATCCTTTTTTAGCACTTGGATTTTGACAGGCTGTGTCGTGATAACCGTGCTTTTGACCCCAAATCTCTTAGGCGAAGTGTTTAATCTCAATCCCATCTCAAAAGTCATCTATCAAATTATTGCGATATTTTTCCTAGCTTCTGGCAATGTCTTTGCAGGGATTATTAGCGATAAGCTTGGAGTGGCAAGGGCAAGTTTGCTCTTTGGCATTGCTTTGGCGGTATTTGCCTTAGGCTTTTATTGTAGTGTAAATTATGGGAATATATCTCTTGATGTGCTATTGCTTTTATACTATCTTATGGCATTTAGTGCGGGACTTATGGTTTTTACGCCCATTGTGATGACGCAAAGCTTCCCAGCAACTATCCGATATAGCGGGATTTCCTTTGCATATAATATTTCTTATGCCCTCTTTGGTGGGCTAACGCCTATATTTTTTGCGTGGGCAAAGGAAAGCGGACAGATTCTAGCACTTGGCTGGTATATGGTGCTTTTGGGAATCTTAACAGTAATTATTGGCAAAATGCACAAAAAACAAATATCATAAAGTTGTTATTTTGGCATTATGCAAAGTTATTGATATACTATATCTTTTTAACTTTCCAAAAGTATAGTATATTACAAATTTTATAGTATATTACAAAAAATTGCGTATTTACTTTATTGATAGAATTTGCTACCATTGTGCTTTATATTGATACAAAGGATTTAGAATGCACAAGCACACAATGCAGATTTTGCATATTTTTACATTATTTGTTGGCATACAGATTCTAAGTTTTCACGCATTTGCAAAGGAGGCAGTAATGGGCGAATCTACAAAGCAAAGCATAATGATACATAACCCAAAAGGTGCAATTGGTAATAATTTCAAAGAATCTGGGGCTAGCACGGCGGTTATCATAGATGATAAGATTATAAAGATTTCAGGGCAAGGCGGCTGGGATAGGGATTTTAATTTCCCACATAAAGAGCTAAAAGATGAAATCAATCAAGCCTTTGAAAATGTCGGCTTTGTCTTAGAATCTACTGGGAGTAGCTGGAGTGAGGTGTATAGCGTAACGATATATCTCACAGGCAAGATAACAGATGAGATAAATGAGCTTATGGCTTCTCAATTTAAAAAGCGATGTAAGATAGCTCCTATATGGACTATGGTGCAAGTCGCTGGGCTTGGATTACCACAAATGCGTGTAGAAGTCGTGGTAGAGGCGTATAAAGGGGCTAGAAAATGAACACCTTAAGACTACTCTACCCGCAATGGCAAGGCGGTGATATAGCAAGCTTAGTGCCGGAGCTAAGTAAAAAGGATTCTAGCTTGGGCTATTATTTGGGTGCGGAGCTTTTGGAGTTTTTAGCCCCTAAAAACATAGCTAGCAAAACCGCCAAAGTGCCTATCTCGCTTGAATATAACAGAGAATCTAAAAATGGCATTTTAAACTATGATGAGATTGTTGCACAAAGCAAGGCGGCACTAGAGATTTTAAACACGCATAAGCCTGATAAGATTCTCACACTTGGGGGTGAGTGCTCTGTCTCTGTCGTGCCTTTTAGCTATCTTGCACACAAATATAGCGGCGATGTGGCTATCGTGTGGATAGATGCACATAAGGATTTGAATCTACAAGGCGATAGTTATGAGGGCTACCACGCTATGGCATTAGCGGCTACCTTTGGGCTTATCGATAAAGATGGTATAGCTAGGATTTTACCCGCGCATTTTAATCCTAAAGATTCTATCATCGTGGGATTGCGAGACTTTGAAGGTAAGAAAGAGCGGTGTGAGGAAATAGGCGTGAAAGTCTTAAGCCCAGATGAAGCAAGAGATTCTACAAAGCTCTTAGAATGGCTTAAAAGCAGAGGCAAATCTAAGGTGGTGGTGCATTTTGACTTAGATGTGCTAGATCCTAGTGAGCTTATAATGGCAGTTGGCGTGGTAGAAAATGGGCTAAAGATAGCCGAAGTAGTAAATCTCATCAATGCCATAAACACAAACTACGATTTAGTAGGACTTAGCATAGCCGAGCATATGCCAAGGGTGGCGATAAAGTTACGCAATATGATGAGGGAGCTACCGTTATTTGAATAATGCAATGAATCTCTCTATCTTATTACAAGGTTTTGCGCTCTCTTTTTCGCTCTTTGCAGCCATTGGGGCACAGAATGTCTTTGTGCTAAAACAAGGCATTATGAAAAACCATATCCTTGCTGTTTGTCTTGTGTGCATAGCGTGTGATGTAGTGCTTATCGCACTTGGCGTATTTGGTGTAGCAGGAATTTTTAGTCAAAACCCCTATCTTACTATCACTCTTGGTGCTTTGGGGACTTTATTTGTGCTAAGCTATGGACTTTTGGCGCTTAAATCCGCTTTTAAAACAAAGGCATTAAAAAGCCTTAGCCCAGATTCTCGCACAACCTCGCTAAGCAGTATTATTTTACAAACCCTTGCTATCACGCTATTAAATCCCCATGTGTATATCGATACCATAGTCGCGATAGGGGCGTATTCACTGACTTTGGATTCTGCACAAAAAATCATATTTTATGTTGGGGCAATGAGTGCATCATTACTGTGGTTTGCAAGTCTTGGATTTTTTTCCCACAAAGCAAGGCTATGGTTTCAAACACCAAAAACTTGGGCGATTGTGGATTTTATCACTGCTCTTATTATGTTTGGCATAGCCTATGGACTTTGGAGATTTACATTAGCCCAACTCTCATTGATTTGAAATCCTACTTAAATGCCATAAATTCATTTTGGCTTCTATTTAATCGCTAAGGCTGCTTAAATACACAAACTCTAGCTACAAAATCCACACAATAAAAACAAATGTCCCTAGAATTTCACCCTTTTCTTGCGTTTGACATATTCTTGATTAAGAGGATTTATATCATCTTTTTGCTTGGCTATCATATCTTTGTAATACGCCACTTTATAATCAAGCTTTTCTAGCACTACTTGGAGCTTTTCTATATCATCAAGCGTTTTTTGTCTCTGTCTTTGGATAATCTCTAGCCGCTCTTGTGCGCTGCTCTCGCCCTTAGCACATAGTGTAATGTAATGCTTGATATCCTCTATACTCATACCAATTTGACGATAGCAATCTATCCAAAACACCCACTGCACATCTTTTTCGCTAAAATACCGCACGCCATTGCTATCCTTTTGCACAAAAGGAAAAAGCCCCTTATCCGCCCAAAATCTCAATGTCCTAGAGGCTACGCCTGTTTTTCTTTCTACTTCGATGATTGTGTATGCCATACACTCTCCTTAGTGTTTAAATGCAGTAATTGTAGCATAAGCACCCACCTAAGCACTTTCAGCCCAACAAATACTTTTTATACTCCTCAAATGGCAAAGCACTAAAATCCTCCGCATAAATGCAAAATGGCGGTTTTATACGCATAGCTCTTCGCTCAAAACCACAATATATAGGCTTTAACAACTCCTCTATACTTGCATTGCTGCCCTCATAGTCTTTCTTGCTGCCGCCCATTGTGGTAACCACGCCAAAGGCTTTATCCGCAAAGATAGACTCCCTATAAATGGGCGTTAGCACCTCGTCCTGCCAATGCTTTAGCAAGGCTGGGACGCTATACCAAAAAAGCGGGAATTGCCATATAATGCTTTTTGCCTCCCTGACAAGATTTATTTGAGCCTTTGTATCAATGTGATAGTCTGGATACAAGAGGCTAAGATTTTGCACGCATACAGAATCTAGCGTATTTGCCTCCTCTATCAATGCCTTATTTACCACAGAATCTTTAAAATAACTATGTGCGAAAAGTAGTAGTGTTTTCATTCTTGCTCCCTTATTTATTCTCTTTATTTGCCAACTCTTTTTGCTGCATCGCCGCTGTATCGCTCACCGACAATCTTTATAGAATCTAACTTGCTATTGATAGAATCTAGCTCTTTTTGACTGAGGCTTACACCTAGTGCGCCTAAATTCTCATCTAATCTCTCAAGGCTAGTAGTGCCAAAGATAGGCACGATATAGGGCTTTTGGGCGAGATTCCATGCTAGGGCGATTTGAGCTTTGGTAGCGTTTTTAGCTTGTGCTATGCCCTCTAGCTCATCTATTAGGGCTAGATTGGCTTTTATATTTTCTTGACTAAATCGCGGCACCGTGCTTCTAAAATCATCATTCTTAAAGCTAGAATTAGCACCAATCTTGCCAGTCAAAAAGCCCTTGCCTAGCGGAGAAAATGCCACAAAGCCAATGCCTCGCTCCTCTAGGACATTAAAAAGCTCCTTTTCTGGCTCACGCCACCACATCGAATATTCGCTCTGAATTGTAGTGAGTGGAAAGACGCTATGGGCTTTCTTTATAGTCTCTATACCCGCTTCACTAAGCCCCCAAGCCTTTATTTTACCTTGTTTGTGAAATTCTGCCATAAGATTTGCTACCTCCTCAATGGGTGTGTTTGTATCAACTCTGTGCTGATAATACAAATCTATACACTCGATGTTAAGTCGCTTCAAACTCCCCTCTATGCTCTTTTTAACCACATCAAGGGAGCTATTTACGATTTGCCTTTTATCCTCTATTGACATAGTAATGCCAAATTTCGTAGCCACCATGATTTTATCCCTAAAGCCCTTAATCGCACTGCCTACAAGCTCCTCATTTGTGTAGGGTCCATACACTTCGGCAGTATCAAAAAAGTTAATGCCCCTATCATAAGCTTTTGCGATAAGCTCCCGCATTTCTTTAACATCTTTTGGCTTACCATAGCCATAGCTCATACCCATACAGCCAAGCCCCAAGGCACTTACTTCTAAATCACCTAATTTTCGTTTTTGCATTCTTTGTCCTTAATATAGAATAAAATGACATTATAAAACCTGACACCTAGTGTTTGTCAAGAGATTTGTAAAGTTAATAGCATATATGCACCAAATAAAACATAAGCAAAAATTGCTATAATTGCAAGATTACTACTGCTAGGAAGTATTATGCTAGAGACATTACAAAAATACTTAGAGGACATATCTCATATCAAAGAAAGCGACAAAGAACACACCCACCGCACCGCTTTGCAAAACCTTTTAGAATCCCTTAAAACACATATAATAGATAATGGGGGGGGGGAGGGCAATAACGCCCTAAAAGCCCTAAAACTAATCCATGAGCCAAACAACGACAAAGAGGGTAGAGGCGCACCTGATTTTTTGGTGCAAAACAATGGCTTAAACCTAGGCTATATCGAAAACAAACGCGTTAATGCCCCTTTAGATTCTATTACCACAAGCCCACAGATAGCCAAATACCTACTCTTAAGCCCCAACATTATGCTTACCGACTATTTGCGATTTTGCCTTGTGCGATTAGATTCTAAAGCCAAACCCCACATTGCCCGCGAAGTTAGAATCTGCGAATTTTCTCAAATCAAAGCCACGCTAAAATCCAAAGCCCTTTTAGAATCTAAAGCTAAAGAACTCCTAGAGCTTTTTACCCTCTTTTTTACCCATAGCCCAAAGCCCATAAACACCGCCCTAGAGTTTGCCAACGCCCTTTCACTTCGCACAAGATTGCTCAAAGATGAGCTATCACAAAACAAAGACAATATCGAGATTCAAGGACTTTTTAATACTTTCAAAGAAGCTTTATACAAAGAGTTAGAGTTTGAGAGTTTTTGTGATTCCTTTGCCCAAACCCTCACATATAGCCTGTTTTTAAGCCGACTAAACAACACCGAGGACAAACCTATCGACCTCTTTAACGCCAAAAAATTTATCCCCAAATCTTTCCCACTCATCAAAGCAATGAGCGGATTTTTGAACAATCTGCAAGATCTAGATTCTATAGAATGGCTACTTGATGAAATCCTACAAATCATCAATCACATCAGCATAGCCGACCTCACCAAAGAACTCAATACAATAGCTGAGAAAAACCTCCTAGGGCATTATACGCACAAAGATCCTTATTTGCACTTCTATGAGACTTTTCTCTCTAGCTATGACCCAAGGCTAAGGGAGCTAAGAGGCGTGTATTACACTCCTGCATCCGTAGTAAGCTTTATCATAGAAGCCATAGATTCTATCCTTAAAAGTGAGTTTTCCCAAAAGCAAGGTTTAGCCTCCGCACTGCACAATGAGCATATCACACTGCTAGACTTTGCCACAGGCACGGGGACTTTCCTACTAGAATCTTTTCGCAAAGCTCTGCAAGATATTCCCACAAATAGCCCAAAATACAATCCAAAAGCCTTGATAGAGAGATTCTATGGCTTTGAATTCTTAATCGCTCCCTACACCATCGCCCACCTTAAAATCTCCCAAAGCTTCAAAGAAGAGTTTAACTCTCCACTTAGTGAAAACGAAAGCCTCAATATCACACTCACAAACACCCTATATTTTCAAAGTCAAAAAGATGAGATAAACAAACAAAGCAATATTTTTGCAGGTATGATAGAGCTCGCAGAAGAATTTAAAAAAGCCCAGACAATTAAAGAAAATGATATCCTCATCATCACAGGAAATCCACCTTATAATGCCAATTCTATTAATAAATATGATATAGAAAATTATAAATTCTGTGGATTAGATTCAAATAATAAATTAAAACCCATAAATGAGAAAAAGCACAGGTTAAATGACGACTATATAAAATTTATCCGATTTGCACAAAATAAAGCCGACAAACAAGATAGTGCCATATTAGCCTTTATCACAAACAATAGTTTTTTAGATGCTGTTACGATGAATGGTATGCGGTGGAGTCTGCTAAATTCATTTGACAAAGTCTATTTCTTAAACCTACACGGCGATAGCAATAAGCAAGAAATAGACCCAAACATAGGTTTGCCAGATTCAAATGTGTTTGATATACAGCAAGGAGTAGCTATTAGCATTTTTATAAAAACAAAAGCAAAGCAGGGCTTAAGCAACACTCCAAATTGCAAAGTATTCTACGCTGACCTTTATGGAAAGAGGCAAGATAAGTATAATTTTCTTTATGAAAACACTTTAAATTCTATTATTTGGCAGGAATTATTTCCACAAGCACCTTTTTATGAATTTTATCCACAAGATATGCGGGAAAAAAATATATACAATACATTTAAAGGTCTTAAAGAAATTTTTAGTAAAACAGGGCTTGGAATCTGCACTTATAGAGATAGTTTTTGTTATGCAGATTCCAAAGAAGAGCTAAAAAATCGCCTAGAAATTTTTAGCACACAAGAAATTGAGGAAAATAGAACATATTTTAATCTTCCAAAAGATTCAGGAGATTGGACAATCAAAAATGCTAAAGAAGAATTGCTTAATAAAAAACTAGATTTTACTCTTATACAAAAAGTGCATTATAAACCTTATGATTTTAAATACACTTTCTATACAGGTAAATCCAAAGGTTTCTTAGGGCGTCCTGCTGGAGCTATACAAGACTTAATGCTAAAAAATAACATCGGACTTGTTTGTTATCGTAGCTGTAACGATAAGGTGCTAGACAATATTTTTATCGCTAATACGCTTATAGATTTACATCTTGTTGGAAGTGGGAGCAATATTTTTCCCTTATACAGAAATAAAGATATTTTCGATGCAGATATGAATTGCGATAAGCTAGAGAATTTCACACAAGACTTTAGAGAATTTATGGATTCTAAATACAGTGAGCATTTTAGCCCCGAGGCGATTTTGGGCTATATCTATGCGGTGTTATTTCATAAGGATTATCGCGAAAAATACATAGACTTTCTTAAAATCGATTTCCCCAAAATCCCTTTTGTAGAATCTAAAGAGAAGCTTATCGCTTTAAGCAAACTAGGACAGAATCTAATAGCAACCCACCTAATGCAAGATAATTTAAGCGATACAGAATCTATTGGCGAGGCACTCTTTTTAGACACTGCAAACAAATCCCTTGCAATAGAGAAGCCAAGCTACAAAGAAAGCGAGCAAAGGCTTTTTATAAATAAAAGCCTTTATTTTGACAAGGTTAGCAAAGAAGTGTGGGAGTATAAAATCGGCGGCTATGCTGTCTTAGACAAATACCTCAAGTCTCATAAGGGCGAGGAAATAGACTATGAGTATTTTCAGCAAATCGTGCAATCTCTGCACAAAAGCCTAGAGATAGAATCTCGCATTGGTGCTATAAAGCTTAACTAAAACAGAGAATTTGTAAAATTCTCTATAAGCCTTAGCTTACACATACTGCTTATAAAATTCCTCTAACTTACCTAGTGCCTGTGCCACCACGTTTGGCTTAAAATATGTCTGTATGTGCGTAGAATCTTGCAACCTAAAAAGCTCCTTTGTATCTGTGCCACTTGCTCTGTTATACGCCTGCTCACTCATATACGCCGTATCTGCCTTATCGCCCACCATTAACAAAAGCGGCTTGTTTATAAGCTTGATTTGATTGAGTGCATCAAAGCTCATAATCTCCAAAAGTGAAGCTGTGGTGTAAGCAAAGCTAGAGTTTGGGTGTGCGTGTGTGTCGCCATAATATATTGCGCCCTCGCGGTATAAATCCGTGTCAATCTTGGCTAGCTCTGGCTGGCTTAATTTCACAGGTGCAGCTCCAGTGTAGAGTATCTCTCCTAAAGCCTGCTTTGCTCTTGCTTTTGAGGCTTCCTCTAGGCGAGTTTGTATGCTTGAAATTTGAGAATCCAAAAAGCCATTTCGTCTTACTAGCCCGCTATTAAACATACTAAGCGTAGCGATTGCTTTTAGGCGTTTGTCTGTTTGTGCGGCTTTAAGCGTGTAACCCCCACCGCCACAAATCCCTAAAATCCCTAGGCGCTCACTATCCACGCCCTTGAAAGTAGAGATAAAATCTATAGCCGCGTATATATCCTCTGTGCGATTAGTTGGGGTATCGACATTTCGGGGGCTTCCCTCACTTGCTCCTTGATAGAGTGCATCAAAAGCTAGTGTTACATAGCCCATTTGTGCGAGATTTTGTGCATACAACCCTGCCACTTGCTCTTTGACCCCTCCATTTGGTGAGCTACCACGATAGCAGGATACTTGCCACTAGATGTAAAGTTTGCTGGTAAATACACATTTGCCACTGCCTTAAGCCCTCTTGTTTTATAAGAGACTTGCTGTATATTTACCTTGCCTTTTTCGTTTTTGCTTATGGCGTTTTCATACACTAAACCAAAGGGATTTTTAGCTACATTACGCGCGGCTTCTTGGCTTTTATTGGCTACATTGCGTGCTTGGTGTGTGGTGCCCCGAATCTTTTGTGTATCTCCCACGCTCTTAGCAAAGGCTGGTATAGAACCAAGCACCAAAGCTGTACTTGCTAACTTCATAGAATCTCCTAAAAACTTTCTGCGATTTTGTTTTTTCATAGCTGTTCTCCTTAAATCAATTTACAAAAAAGATTCTAAAACCTAACACCTAGTGTTTGTCAAGTAAATTTTATAATTTTAAAGATTTCAACCAAGTAGATATTTTTGAATTATCTTGCAAGTTGCTAAAAGCCAGAGGAATGCCTTGTTGATTTTTATCATCTAATAGACTTTGATTATAAGATTTTAAATCTCTTTTGTCTTTTTCTTTATAAGGGAATGTGAAACTTAGAGGGGAATTTAAAGCTGTTTTGCTGATGTTTTCAATTTCTCTTAATGCACCATTTATGCTGTATCCTGCATTTGTAATCAAAGGTATTAAGATTTTATTTTCTAATTTTGTTTGACTTATAAATGTGCGTATGGGAGTGCTTAGAGACATTCCCCAAAGCGGTGAGGCAATGAAAATATGGGTGTATTTAGAGAGATTAGGCGGATTTTGAAGAGATATGAGCGTGTGCGATTCTCTCTCTTTTGCTGCGGTTTTTACCATTTCATCATAATTTTCTGGATAGTTTTGTATGGTTTCTAATCTAAAAAGGTCTGCTTTTAAAATATAAGCAAGATAGGAAGTTAAATATGTGTGTTGACG
>OERW01000239.1_pt1 | contig 12289 bp, 10 predicted proteins | sample 1540091 | NCBI WGS metagenome assembly OERW01 (sample SAMEA3891889, study PRJEB23780) | metagenome | biome: terrestrial biome; feature: animal house; material: Caecal content | place: Italy | collected 2015-05-05 | reverse complement strand
AGGGCGGCTATGAGATCATCTCGGGCCACCGGCGGCAGCACGCCGCCGAGCTGGCAGGGCTGAAAACCTTGCCGGTGATTGTCCGTAATATGGATGATGACCAGGCAGTGATTCAGATGGTGGACAGCAATTTGCAGCGCGAGAGCATCCTGCCCAGTGAGCGGGCTTTTGCCTACAAAATGAAGCTGGACGCGATGAACCGGCAGGCTGGTCGGCCAAGAAAAGATAATTCGGCCCCAGTGGGGCCGAATTTAATCGGGACGCGCTCTAATTTGGAATTAGCCGCAGAAAGCCCGGACAGCAAAACACAGATTCAGCGATATATCCGCCTTACCCACCTTATCCCGGAAATTCTGGAGCTGGTAGATAATTCAATCCTTAAAGACCAGGAAATGCTCCAGATTGCCATGCGCCCAGCGGTGGAGCTGTCCTACCTGCGAAAAGAAGAACAGGCCGACTTGTTCGCTATCATGGACGAGATGGACTGCACCCCGTCCCACGCCCAGGCCATCAAAATGCGCCAGATGTCCGAAGCCAAGACTGGAGGGGAACGGCTGGCCAAAGACGCCCTTGTTTCCATTATGAAGGAGGAAAAGCCCAATCAAAAAGAACAGTTCAAAATCCCAAAGGAAAAAATCAGCCGGTTTTTTGCGCCGGGGACGCCCACGCAGAAGATCGAGGACACCATTGTTAAGGCGCTGGAACTCTACCGCAAGCGCCAACGCAGTTTAGAGAGATAACCTTACTGCCAAGGGAGCAGTGCGCCCATTTGCAGGGAACCGGCGTTTTCGCTGTTCCCCCTCTCCACACCTCACCCCCTCGTACCACCTAAACAGCCTAAAAAAGAAGATATTTGGGGAGGCTGATTCTTTCAAGAATCCACAGGTTTGGCAGACAGAACGGATGAGGTGGAGAACGCCTGGCGCGCCTCTCTTTTTTAGAACGTAAACAGAATCCAGCCGTAAGCAGCACATCCAGAGCGATGTGCTTTTTTTGCGGCCATTTCAAGGAGGTAACACGATGAAAGCATTGAGAAAGCCTCTGTCCCTGTTCATGGCCCTGCTCATGTGCCTGGGCGTGTTCGTAGGGACAGGAACCACGGCTTTTGCCGCAGGCGAAACCATGACGACGTATATGATCGACCTGCCCCGTGCCAGCGACCCCAACAAGGCCGGATGGGGCCATCCCGCCCTGAATTTCCTGGGCGGCTGGTCCACCGGAGAGAACGACAGCTTTTCCGTCCACACCCAGGACGCCTTCAATGGCAGGGCCATCTACTGTATTGAGCCGGGCGTCGGTGTGAATACCGGCGACCAGTACACGGGCCGGGGCGAAGATTTCTGGGATAACTACCCGTCCAACCTGAACCCCACCATCCCGCCGGATACCATCAAAGAATATATCGGGCGGATTATGACCTATGGCTGGCAGGGCAACGCCAGCACCTCATGGATGAGTGGGAACCCGGAGGACGCCAGCAAGATCGCGGGATATATCGCTACCCAGCTTCTTGTTTGGGAAACCGTCGTGGGTGAGCGCGACAGCCAGTTTAACCATGTGGACGCCAATGCCCAGGGCAAAAACAACGTGACGGAATATATCAGCGCCGACCATCCCCTGTACAGCGAGATTTTCAGCCAGTATTCCGCCATTGAGAGCGCGGTCAAGCGCCACACCATGCTGCCCAGCTTTTTCAGCAGCACCGCAGACGCCGGTGCCTATGAGCTGAAATGGGATGGCCAGCAGTATTCCCTCACTCTCACGGATACCAACGGTGTGCTGGGTGACTACACCTTCTCCAGCAGCACCACCGGGCTGAATTTCTCCGTGGACGGCAATCAGCTCACCATCACTTCCGCCCAGGCCATCAAAGGCTCTGTGACCATTAAGGCGGAAAAAGTGACTGCCCAGCGAAGCGGCGTTGTAGTTTGGACAGACGGCGTTACTGGCGGCGGCAAGCAGGACTTTGCCACCTACGGGGAAACCGTTTCCGACCAGATGGTAGGCTATCTGAATCTGGAAGTGAAAACCGGCAATATGAAGCTGATTAAGACTTCCGAGGATGGACAGGTAGCCGGGATCAACTTCACCATTACCGGCGAGGGGTACAGCGCCACCAAGACCACCAATGAGGCGGGCGAGATCGACATCTCCGACCTCAATCCCGGCGTTTATACCGTAACCGAGCAGTCGATTGATAAGTACGAACCCCAGGAAACCCAGCGCGTGACCATCGTCAGCGGCCAGACCGCTACCGTGAATTTCAACAACAAGCTGAAGCGCGGCAGCCTGGAAGTGACGAAAACCAGCGAGGACGGGCTGGTGGAGGGCATGACCTTCCACTTGTATGGCACATCTCTCTCCGGGCAGCCGGTGGACGAGTATGCTGTGACGGATTCCAGCGGTGTGGCGCGTTTTGAAAACGTGCTCATCGGCACGGGCTATGTACTGGAGGAGGTGGATACCCCCATCCGTTATGTGGTGCCGGATTCCCAGACAGCCACCATCGAGTGGAATGAAGTTACCCACAAGAGCGTGAACAACGTGCTGAAGAAGTTCCGCGTCACCGTCACCAAGAGCGATGTGGAAACGGGCGCGCCCCAGGGCGACGGTTCCCTGGCCGGCGCTGTGTATGGGCTGTATAAGGGAGATACCCTCATCGACAGCTTCACCACGGACGAGAACGGCCAGTTCACCACCGGATATTACGTCTGCGATTCGGACTGGACAATCCGTGAAATCAGCCCCAGCGAGGGCTACCTGCTGGATTCCACCATCCACAAGGTAGGCGCGGAACCGGAGCTTTATACCATTGAGCTGAACGATACAGCCAACGATGTGACGGAGCAAGTCATCAAGGGCGACATTGCCATCATCAAGCATACCGATGACGGGGAAACCCAGATCGAAACCCCGGAATCCGGCGCAGAGTTCCAGGTATTCTTGAAATCAGCTGGCAGCTATGAAAATGCCAAGGAATCCGAGCGCGATGTTCTCGTCTGCGATGAGAACGGCTTTGCACAGTCGAAGAAGCTGCCCTACGGCACTTATATCGTCCGCCAGACCAAGGGCTGGGAAGGCCGCGAGCTGATGGACGATTTTGAAGTGTATATCGCCCAGGACGGCCAGACCTACCGCTACCTTATCAACAACGCCAATTTTGAGAGCTTCATCAAGGTGGTCAAGGTGGACGCGGAAACCGGCGTCACCATCCCCTATGCGGGGGCCGGGTTCCAGATTTACCGTCCCGATGGCAGCAAGGTGGAAATGACGTTCACTTACCCGACGCCGACCACCATTGATACGTTCTACACCAATTCCGAGGGCTACCTTGTCACCCCGGAAAAGCTGGAGTATGGCACGGGATATTCCCTGGTCGAAGTCCAGGCCCCCTACGGCTATGTGCTGGACAGCACCCCGGTTTACTTTGATGTGACCGAGGACAATTCCAGCGAAGAAGGCGGCGTGACGGTGATCGAAGTCACCAAGCCCAACATGGCCCAGAAAGGAATCATCAAAGTCAGCAAGACCGGCGAGGTATTTTCCTCTGTGACAGAAAACGAGGGCGTTTACCAGCCGGTGTATGAGGTGCAGGGCCTGCCCGGTGCGGTGTTTGAAATCACCGCCCTGGAGGACGTCTACACCCTGGACGGCACCCTGCGCTATTCTGCGGGCGAGGTAGTGGACACCATCACCACCGGCGAGGACGGGACGGCCCAGAGCCAGCCCCTCTACCTGGGCAAGTTCCAGGTGAAGGAAATCCAGTTCCCTCACGGCATGGTGGATACCGGCGAGAACGTCACCAACGTGGAGCTGGTGTACGCAGGCCAGGAGGTGGAAGTCACCGAAACCTCTGCCAGCTTCTACAACCAGCGCCAGAAAGCTCTTGTGACGCTTGACAAGGTGCTGGAGCAGGATGAAACCTTTGGCATTGGCATGAATGGCGAAATCTCCGCCGTAACTTTTGGCCTCTATGCCCAGGAGGACATCACCGCAGCAGACGGTTCCGTGATCCCGGCAGACGGGCTTCTGGAGATCGTTTCTGTGAATGAGAACGGCCAGGCCGTTTGCAGCACCGACCTGCCTTTCGGCAGCTTCTACCTGAAGGAGCTGTCCACTGACAGCCATTACCTGCTGAATGGCGAAACCTTCCCGTTCACCTTTGAGTACGGCGGGCCTTCCGTTGCCGTGGTAGAGATTTCCGCCAATGATGGCGAGGCTGTCACCAACGAGCTGATCCGCGGCGAAATCAAGGGCCTCAAAACCGATGAGAACGGCACGGGCCTGGGCGGGGCTGTAATCGGTCTGTTTAAGTCCGATGAAACCGAGTTTACCGCCGAAAACGCCCTTGCCACCGCCACTTCAGCGGAGGACGGCAGCTTCTCTTTCGCGGGTGTACCTTACGGGAATTGGGTGCTGAAAGAGCTGGAAAGCCCGGAAGGGTTCATCCTCTCCGATGAAGTGATCCCCGTTACCGTGGAGGAAGATGGACAGGTTGTAGAGATTTCCCTTGCCAATGAGCGTGTGTATGGTGATCTGCGGCTCACCAAGGTGGATAAGGATTATCCCGATAACAAATTGACGGGCGCTGAATTTGAAGTGTACCGCGATACCAACGGCAACAAAGAGCTGGACGAGGGTGACGAGTTGCTGGGCAAGCTGGAGGAAACCAGCACCGGCATTTACGAGATGTCCCACATCCTCTACGGCGGCGTGTTCGTAAAGGAAACCAAAGCGCCGGAGGGCTTCCTGCTGGATGAAAACGCCTACTATGTGGAGATCACCGAGAACGGCAAGATTTACGAGGTAGAGAACGAGGCCGGGGTTGGTTTCACCAACATGGCCCAGACTGGCTCCCTGCGGATTGAAAAAACGTCCAGCGACGGCAAGGTGGAGGGCTTCTCCTTCCGCGTGACCGGGGCCAACGGCTACGACCAGACCTTCAAAACCGATAAAAACGGTGAAATCTTCATCGAAGGCCTGCGCGTGGGCGATTACACCGTGTCCGAGGTGTCGGATGGGGCCAGCGCCAACTATGTGCTGCCTGCGGATAAGACGGTGACGATTTTTGCGGATAAGACCACCGTGGCGGAAATGCACAACGAGCTGCGCGACACCCCGAAAACTGGCGATGACAGCAAGCCCTGGCTGTGGGCGGCTCTCATGGGCGTGTCCGCTATGGGCGCTGCCGCCCTGGGCGTTGCGGCCTATGTGGGTAAGCGCAAGAAGGGCAAAAACACCGTGAAATAACTGCGGCTTGATTCTGTGTTAGGAGGAATGATTTTATGGAACTGAAAGCGATCATTGCCATTGCGCTGGTGGTATTCATCATCGGCGGCCTGATTTTCCTGAAAGTCAGAAGCCGGAAGAAGTAACCAGCCAGGGGCGGCCATGCGGGGCCGCCCCTTTTACATACCAAAAAAGAAAGGAGCTTTGCAGATGAGAGAACGATTTGAACAACGGCTGTTCCGCATCTTTGCCCAGGCTGGTTACTCCCCGGTGCAGCTTCTCACCATCACCCCGGAGGAGATGGTGGAGATCCCAGACATTACCGTGCCCAACATCCGGGCGGTGCTGTGCGTCCAGAACAAGGTGCTGGCAGACCGGAATAAAGTCCGCAGCGGCAGACTGGTGGAGGAATTGCTGAAAGAAGCCGAAGAAAGCAGGTGTTGCCATGAATGAACTGCACCTGCTGGACATACTGGCGGCCCGGCATGGCTGTTTCATCTCCGACTTAAATCTTTCGCCTATCCTGCGGCGGGCGGCCCTTTTGGACCTGTGCAGGATGGATGAGAACAGCTACCCGCTGTCCCAATGGAGAGATACGGTGCGCTACCTTACCGGGGATGAACGGGATTTTGCCAGTGTAAAGGAAATCAAAGCATTTATCAAACAGGATATGGAGGCAGAGGGATGAACGATGATTCCACAGAAAAACGCATGGCCGGTGATTATGAGGTCATCCAGGCGGTGCATATAGGCGACCGCGAGGTTGTCCTGGGGGAAAATCCGCAGGATGAAACCGGCATGAAGTATATGTGCGCCTTTTGTCGGCAAAACGCCTTATTTGCAGAATACAGCGAAGTGATGGCCAGTGATGATTTCCCGGAGATTGTGGAGCTGTTCGGCCAGCGGGTTGCCGAGCAAGCACAGAAAACCCACATAGAGCTGAACAAGCCCCGCATACAGGGCATAGACGACCGCCCCATCACAGCGGAGGGCTGCATCCCCATTTCCCATGAGGATGATCTGCACGGGAAAATCATAGTGATAAAGCCGGAGGTGCTGCGCCGGGAATACCGCAGGGCTACCCGTCAGCTCAAGCTCTGTCTGGGCGGCTTTGGGGCTTCTCCACACAGCCGGGGTCAGCCTGTTATTGCGTTGATCTTTATACTGGCAAAGAGAGCCGATATGAGCGTATGGACGTGCTTGGCACGATACAGTCGGAGGACCTTCCCGGCTGGGCCAAGCATGGCCTTACTGAGATTCAGCAGGAACAGGCCAAAAAGAAAACCGCAAAGGAGCGTGAGCGATGATGGATTACAGAGAAAATGCCGGATATATCATTACGGATTCCTGTCATGTGGGTGATACCGAATTTGTCTTGGGCGTTCATTTGACAGCGCCCCAGCAGTTTGTCACCTGGAAATGCAGTAACCGGACGGACTACGATTGGGGCCACTATTTCAGCGACCTGTTTTCCGCGCAGAAGGATTTGGTGGCGCGGGCGCAGGAGGAGGTGCAGTGCCTGGAGGAACAGCGGCAAAACACCATTGCGCCGGAGGCCCCGCCCTATTCCCCATGGGGCAAAGTCCAGGAGTGCGAAACGCTCTGCCCTGGCGTTTATTCCGTTTCTACCCCAGGGCATGGCGGTATTATGGTGCGCCGGGAGCTGGCGGAAAAGGTATTCCGAAAAGAAGCGATGGGCTGCGGCTTTATTGAGGGCGGCTACCTCTGCTTTGAGGAGGACTGCGACGCGCAGGTGGCTCTCCGGGAGCTGATGGATAAAAAGATGATCCAGGCTCCGGTGAACGGGCGCTTTGCCCCCGGTGCGTATGAGGCTGTTATCAATAGCAGCGTGCAAATTCACCACCCCGAATATTGGCAGGCACGGGAAAAGGCCATATCGGAACAAAACCGACAAGCTAAAAAGAAAGGACGTGAACGATGATGGAGCTGAAAATCACCAGCATGACCCCGGCGGATCGCCTGTATGCGTACAACCAGAGCAGCCAGCTTGAAGGGCAAACCGGCTGTATCGGCCATCTGCGCGGGGATTTTGGCGCTGGAAAAGAGTTTTACACTTCCTGGTTCGACCATCGGAGGGAATACAAGACGGACGAGTTTAAGGCGGAGTTTGATGAAGTGGTCAACACTCTGCGGGAGAAGGACGGGCTGCTCTGCACCCGTGACAGCATGACCAGGTTTTGCTATCAGAACCCGGAGGCTGAGTTTGAGGGAAACTACTGCGCCGAGTATGGTTTTAAGGTGCAGACGCCGCAGCACACCTATATGCTCCGGTGCAATCCCAATTATGGAGACTACAACTTTTACCTCTACGCCTACGTTGCCCGATTCCTGGAACACCACATGGAAAAGGCCAAACAGGGTATCCGGTTTATCACGCCCGGCTACAAGGAGCTGTTCCGTATCCCCGATGGCGACCACATCCGCATTTTCACGGGCGGCGGAGAAACCCGCGACCGCACCTGCCGGTTCATCGACGAAACCCATTTTGAAACCAGCGGCGGGTATTCCAGCGCCCTGTATCATATTTGCGAATTTGCGGAGCGATTGGAGCAAACTCACGGGAGCGTGATCCCGCTGCGTTCTTCTCTGCCTGTACAGTGCTTTAGTACGCTGCCCTCATCCGGGGAGCTGATTCTTCTGACCAGGGGCGAAAAAGGCTACAGCCCTTGCTATGATTTTTCAACTCCTGACGCTCAACAGAATCGAGAGTTTGCAGACGACCGCAATGTGAAGAATGGCGTTACCAAAGCACAGGAGGCCGCCATGTTTGCCGGCTCCATGTTTGGCTGGCAGACCCCCGCCGCCGATCCCAGAAACTATGACGAGCAGGGGCAGCCCATCAAGCCCAGGCAGAAAGACCGAGGTGAAGCCCGATGAAGAATAGGCATAATCAAATCTGGGCGCGGATAGGTATGACATTTTCTCTTACGCCGGATGAAATGGAGCTGCTTGTTTCTGGAAACGACTTGGACAAACGAAAATGTCTTTCCCGGATTTTCACGGAGGGCAGAGCCGTGGTTAATGGTGACAGCTATATTCCAGATTCTATTATGGAGAAGTATAACGAAACCTATGGAACGCATTATGACTGCGGGGACGTGGATTTAGATACAGAAGAACTCTCCGGGAAAACTGTGTGTTTGGGTAAATTCCCTTTAAGAAATCGAGGTGAAGCCCGATGAAGGAAGAAAGACACGTTATCTGGAGCAATTATGGTCTGGACTATGAGGACTGGCGGGACGATCTGGAGGCAGAATACCCGGATTTATCCGAAAATGAGCGCATTTCCTTGATGTATGAAATCAATGGGGATTACCTGGATGATGAACGCGCTAACCTCAATGTGCAGCTCTCCCAGCCGATTTTAGTCGTAGGCGACCTGGGCCTGTGGAATGGGCGGCGCATGGGATATAAGGAAATCCCCAGCGGCAACATCCGGGACTGCCTGTATTCCGATACGGATTATTCCACCTGGTATGTGGACAGGCTGGGCGATCTGCGGTGCGACGCCATCCACCATGATGGCACGAACTTTTACCTCTACCGCGTTTACAAGGACAGCGCCAGCCCTTCTCAAATTGAACTGCTGAAAGAAAAACTATATCGCGGCATTGCAACCCGCGCCGATATTACGAGAGTGACCCGCAGGCTGGGCGACGACATCGCCAAAGTCTACGGGTTTTCCATTCCCCGGCAGCGGCAGGCCGCCGCCATGGAAAGATGAGGTGATAAAAATGGCGTCTTTACCGCCCGTAAAACTGGATACGCATGAGGACTGGTTCAACTTGCTGATGACGGTTCTCCATCAGCAGGCGGAACAGAACCCCTATGAAGAATACCGGGAGATGGCTCAAAAGCTGATCGACCAGTTTATGCGCTATGGGAGGCCCTTTGTTGACAGTGACCATGCGCCCTGCGTGGCGCTTCGGATGTACCCGAAGGAGGCCGGAAATACCATCTGGCTGTTGCTGCTCTCCCTGTGCAATCAATATGACCCGGATAAGGATTACAGCGCAGAACTGAAAGCTGCGAAAAAAGAATAAGAAAAGGAGGGGCAACCGATGGCGATACGATATAAAGCCTTGACGGAGCTGTACCAGGAAACGCAGCGCAGCGTGACAGCTCCTGACCAGTGGCGGGCGTTTCTGGCTTCTGCCTGCCGCAACTACCGGCTTTCTTTCGATGAACAACTGCTTGTCTACGCCCAGCGCCCAGACGCCACCGCCGTCCTGGAGATCGAGCGATGGAACCGGCAATTTGGGCGCTGGGTAAACCGGGGCGCAAACGGCATTGCCGTTTTTGATGGGGAACACAATGGAAAACCCCGACTGAAATACTACTTTGACATTTCCGATACCCATGAAGCCCGGTTCCCCCGGCCCGTCCCCCTTTGGACGGTGCGGGAGGAATACGCGCCGGACATCATTGAAACGCTGGAAAACAGCTTTGGAGAACTGGAGCACAAGGAGGATTTGGGCGAAGCCCTGCTCTCTGCGGCAAAGAACGCCGTGGAGGACAATATGCCCGACTATCTTTCTGAATTGAAAACCCTCACGGAAGGCAGCTTTCTGGAAGAACTGGACGAGCTGAACCTGGAGGTGGAATACCGCAGGGCGGTGCAAAACAGCATTGGATATATGCTGCTGGTGCGCTGCGGCCTTGACCCGTCTGAATACTTTGAGGATGAGGATTTTCGGGATGTGCTGAATTTCAACACTCCACAGACCCTGAACGCTTTGGGCGTGGCCACCGGGGACATCTCCCAGATGTGCCTTTCCGCCATTTCCCGCACGGTTCTTGCCCTGCAAAGACAGCCCCAAAAAGAAAATCGCACATTTGAACCCCAGCAGAAAAACCAGTATGCTGTAACTGAACAGGAAAACACACAGCCGGAAAGGAGTTTTGAATATGACCGAGATCACTTACACCAGGCAGGGCGACTACAATCTGCCGAACCTTCTGCCGCCCCAGGAGGAGCCGGTTCCCCATGGGAAATACGCATTGCTTCGGAAGAAGTTCCTCAAGGAGCACCGCAGGGTGACGTACACCAACCTGCTGACCAGCGGCAAGCTGAACAGCCATCTGGCGGAGATCCAGCAGACCGCCCAGCGCCGGATGGAGGAAATCGTGGCGCAGATGGCGAAAGCCGAGGGCGTGACGGAGGAACTGAAAGCCAGCGACCAGATGAAGTGGGTGCAGATGATGAACAACCTGCAGAACGCGGCGGAGGAAACGGTGCTGGCGGAGCTGATTTACAGCTAATTGATGAACCGGAAGAAAGCGCAGGTGGCGAACAGCTCCCTGCGCTTTTGGATGAAAAGCAGATCATGGCCATCATCGCCAACAAGGATGATGACCTGAAATATAAGAAAAATCAGATCGAGCTTTTCTTCTCTGTTCACAGCGACGTTCAGGAACGGGCGGAATATCTGAAATCCGCTTATCAGGACCGGTACACTGAGATCATCGCTGACGGGCAGCGCCTGGGATATAAGCCCCAGGAGAATGGCCTGCTCATGTGGGAAGGCTCTTACCCATCCCGCACCAAGGAATCCGTTTTTTCCTGGGATATTGTGGCCCAGTGGACTGCCCAGCTCATTGACAAAAAAGAATATTTCATTCAGACGGACATCCCGCAGCTCCCTACCCAGGAGAGCCAGCAGATGTCCCTTTTTGATTTTGCGGCGTTTCAGCAGCCAGCCCAGGCCGAGGGTACGGCCCAACCATCCATTTTCCCTCACCCGGCTCTGCCCCAGCAGGTAATCGACGAGGCGCTGTGCATTGGTGCCAACGACCAGAACAGCCGCCTCATCATCTGCGCCTATTTCAAAAAGGATAAGCCGGACAATGCCAGGTTCCTGGCAGAGCACTATGGAGAGAACGGCGCTGGCTTTTATCTGGATGGCCGACAGTATGCCATCTGGTACAACGCCGAGGGAATCCGCATTGCCCAGGGCGAAAGCGCCCAGCGTTCCAGCGCCACCCTCATCCCCTGGGAACAGGCGGCGGCCCGTATCCGGGAACTGCTGGACTTGGGCCGGTATATGCCCCAGAGCGAGCTGGACCGGGTGGACGGGTATGAACGCCAGCAACGGGCCGCGCAGCTATGGTATCTCCGGCAGGATTTTGCAGAAGGCACCGCCGACGCGGGCTATCTTCCCACGGTGAATGCCATTTACGGCAAAAATCATGGGTTTCCAGAGGAAAGCGCCGCCATAAGCGATTTGTTAGGCCATCCGGAGGGGCTGCAGAACCTGCGGGATGAGCTGGAGCAGTTTGTCCAGGCATACAGAGAGAACCGGGAACTGCTGCGGTTCCATTTCCACCGTCCGCAAAAATTGCTGGAGCAGCTTTCCGACCTGCAGCGGGAACCGCTGCACTTTACCGCCGCAGAGGGATATGACCCCCAGCGGCGTTTTTTCATCTCCGGGGACGAGATTGACAATCTTTTGCGTGGTGGAAAACGCAGCACCGATTACCGGCTGGCCGTGTATTCTTTCTATCGCAACCACACAGAGCGCAAGGAACGGGAGAATTTCTTAAAGCACTACCACGGCGAGTACAGCGGCCATTCCGGTGGGAATGACGATGTGACCTACCAGCTCAGTAAAGGCGTTTCTTTCAGCCACGGCAGTATCACCGCCCCCTACGCCAAGGTGGAGCTGAAATGGCCCGCCGTGGAAAAGCGCGTCAGCGCCATGATCGCCCAGGGGCGGTTCCTCACCGATGAGGACCGCGCCGCCATGCCGCAGTATGAGAAGCACCAGCTTGCCCGGAATATCCGCACTTTCTTTGAGAATGTGCCGCAGGAGCAGCCCCACCCCTATCCCTTTGGCTTTGACTATTGGGACGCGGTGAAGCTCATCGAGCCGCAGCTTGACGACCCGGCCCGTGTGGAAGAAATCTATCAGATGATGGTCCCCGTTTGGGAGGCCACCCCGCAGGATGACAGGATGTATGCCCTGCGCCAGCAGGCATTTGAAAACCTCACCGCCTTCCGGCAGGGAACCTTCACGCTCTTTGCAGAACACAAGGAGCC
>OERW01000237.1_pt1 | contig 12494 bp, 9 predicted proteins | sample 1540091 | NCBI WGS metagenome assembly OERW01 (sample SAMEA3891889, study PRJEB23780) | metagenome | biome: terrestrial biome; feature: animal house; material: Caecal content | place: Italy | collected 2015-05-05 | reverse complement strand
GATTCTGAGGTCACCTTGGGATATTCCTCTTCGGCGCTGGAAGACTGACCGGGCGCATAGGCATCTGCGCCCCCGCCTCCGTCGCCAGACTGCACACCGCCATCCGACCAGTCGCTGCTGGTGCTGCTGGGCGGGGATTCATTCGGCCGGAATTCTTCCGTGCGGTCCCGGCTCACGAACCAGCAGATGCCCAGAATGGCAACGCAGAGGACGGCCAGGGCCGAAACAATAAAGCCTTTGGATTGGAAAAACTTCTTCCTGTGTGTCCACACTCCTTTTTTGCTGTTATATAAAGCCTATACTGCGGAGCTGACTGGAATTTCAACAGCGCCGCTAAAATTTGGTGTTGTGGTAGCCGGTCAGCTCCACCCGCTGTGTGATGGTGGGGTAGCTGTGGCCGAACATTCGGATGTAAAAATCTACATCACAATAGAAAATATATTCCACCCGGTCGCCCACCACATTGAACTCCAGGCTGATGTCGGATACCTCATAGTCCTCGGTGGAAAGCGGGATCTTCTCCGCCAGGCCGCCGGCGACAGTGGCCTCCAGCATTTCCGTATAGTCATTGCTGGAATAGAGGGTGCGCAGGTACTCCTCGAAGTTGGTTTCCCGCTGGGAGCGGTAGGTGTCCGCATAGATGGTGGCGCTCAGGTTGTTCAGCTCCATTTTGGCGCCGTTGCGGATGTTGATGCAGGTGATCCGCACCGAGGCGTACAGAAGCAGGAAAGAGATGAGCATGACGACCCCGACTACAAAAAAGCAGGCAAAGAAAGTGATCTCGCCCCGCTCGTTGCAAAGCGGCCGGCGCAGCCGTGAAAGAAAACGCTTCATAGGCCACCTCACTTCCAGTAGTGCTCGCTGACGCCGGAGCCGCGTGCCACCACCGTGATGTTGACCAGATCCAGGTTCCAGAAGCCGCCCAGCTTGGCCTCGCCCTCAATGGTGATGTAGAAGGGCGTCCCCAGCTGGATGGCCCGGGACATCCCGGACGGCGTAGGCGTCTTGTATGTGGCGTCGATGGAGTATGTGATATTCTCCGCGCCCTCGATCTCCGAGCACAGGAAGTCAAAGAGCGAGTCGGTCTCGCTGTTGATGCCGCCGGACAGCTGGATCTGCTTGACCATCTGATCTGCCGCATGGTCTAACTCCTGTTTTGTGGAGATGATGCCGAACAGGTCGATGATAAAGGCCAGCAGGATGACGGCGATAAAGATGAACACCACCGTAGAGAAATAGTTGGCCTCGCCCCGTTCGCTCTTCAATGTCCTGCGGACTTTTTGCAGGAAAGTATGAATGTGAACCACCACCTTTACTTACAAATGAAAAACAGCCGTCCCGACCGGAACGGCTGCATTACAAAGTTTTGACTGTACCAAGTATAGCAGATTTGGATTTACGGCGAAAGGGCAGGACTGCGCCAATGTATGGGCAATCCTGTGCCAATTCAATGTGTTGTTAAAAGCAGGAATGACAATCACACATCATCTTATTTAAAAATAATGTGTGATTGTCGAAGCAACGGAGGCGAGTTCTATACGGTCTGCATGATGCTCACGAGAAATCCTACGCACAATTACAGCAGTGATTCAACCAGTTGATAGATGTCGGTGAATGGATTAACGGCGATCCCAAACGGTTTATTGCAGTCATTTTGAATATGGTATTGTTCTACACGCTTGGCGTTCTGGATCGCATCAGTTGTATGTTCAGATAACTGCGCATACACATCGCCGGCTTTTTCATAATCCGAGAGGTAGGCGGTCAAGGCTGTCTTCACTGCAGGGTAATCTTTGAAAAATTTTGTTGTGTACTGAAAATGCAGCAAATACCAAAACTCAAAGCAGGGATTCGAGATTGCAATGTGAATTCCCTTTGCATCTGCCAGTTTCCTTGCTCTGGAGAGCAAGGTGTCCTTGGCGGCGATAGGATCAGGATTATTATAGTTTACATCACCGTCAGCAACGACCCACACCGCATCCCCATTTGATGCAGAAATCTGATTTTTACTTTGATATTCCACGGCTTTCCGAATCAGGCCAAGGTAATCGGTTTCACCTCCTTTGGTGCGGCTGCCGACTACACGAATGTCAATATTGGTCTGGCGGCTGCGATAATGTTCAAAATATTTCGGTTCAGTTTGAGAACCCTCCGTCACAATCAGAATGACAGGTTTTAGTTTTCTGCGCCGCTGCCCACGCTTTTCAATTTGTCCGCGTGCCATTTTACAGCCCTCCCTTGATAAAGGGAATCGCACCAAAACGGCCGATCAAATAACCCTTTTCTACTTTAGTGTCTTTGCGAACAGAAAAATCGTAAAGGGAGAACAGATCGGTGGCTGCTGTCTGTTCGTCTTTTTCTGTGAACCAAATTTGATCTCTTCTCAACAAATCCAGATCAAGAAGATTGGTGCTGTGAGATGTGAAGATCAACTGAGCACCCTTTGGATTGAATTCTGTGCTGTCAAACAGGGATACCAGATGCCTGGTCAATAGAGGATGCAGATGTGCGTCCATCTCATCAGCCACAAGAAGCGTTCCCTGGTCTAAAGCCTTTTTCACAACGCCGATCAGTTTGAAATAACTGTTGGTGCCGTCAGATTCCTCTGCCATATTTAACGCATAGGATAACGCATTTCCATTGGTATCCTTTACCGTGTGAATGGCCTCAATATTTGCAAAGCTGTCACCGTGCTGCGAAGGAGCAGGCTCTGCATCGCGCATTTGCAAAGCCTGTATTCCCAAATCTGCAACACGCAGCATAGATGCGATCACGCGCCGGTAATCATCATCTTTCAGCTGCTCTGCCTCAAGCCCATAAGCGTCCGCCACGGAATTCTTCGTGATAATCTGACAAGAAGCGAACCACTCCAAAACCGGAATCACTTTAGAGTAACTCCAGTTTGATGCAACTGACAAGTAGAGTTTGTTCGCAGAAGTGCGCTCCTTGAGCGTGTTTTGTTCATCTATATCCACCGTAAAACGAAAATCTTTGGTATTTTTTCTCTCAAAAATAAGCGCCTGTCTGCCGTTGGGATAGTAATATAGGTATTCTTCTGTAACAGCCTTATCTGTCACAGAAAAACCATACGCATATCGGATACCTTCAGTGGTAAAGATGACCTCAAAGCTGCTGGGGCGCGTTGGCGTTTCCGGATCAAACTTGAAAGGCGAACGGTCAATGGTCTTATGAAGCTGCTGGTTATGTGAGGTCAGCACATAGTTTACCATGAACCAGAACGCGTTTAGGACATTAGACTTCCCCGAAGCATTGGCTCCGTAAATGACAGCAGACTTCAAATAGCTTTTATTTCCATCCATGATAAGATGCTCTGGATGCTCATTATCCTTGCTGGCCAGCAGGGATAATACAACCTTATCTTTGATGGATAGAAAATTCTCCACACTAAATTGAATCAGCATAAGCGACCTCCTAAACCTTTTCTTTTATATATTATAGCCCGTATTTTGTGAAAAATCAACGCAAACGCAAAATAAATTCTTTGAAATGGGAATTTGGAAGGAAGCCTATGTGATAAAGATATACAGCGGTAGATCTGATAATGACAAAAAAGAAACCTGGAGAGCAGTTCGTTACTACTCTCCAGGCACTTTTGCTTTTACAGGTTCTGCCGGATGATCCGCGTGATGATGCCCACGGCCACGCCCCGCTCCATATCCAGGCGGGTGACGGCAAAGGACACATCATCCTTCTTTCCGGGCATCCGGTAGTCGTAGCAGGAGTGGGCTACCGCATTGACGCCATTGGCGAGCCGGACATAGACCACGCCTTTATGAACATCGGTGACCTTTCCGGCATACTTGCCCTGGATGCGGCACTTCTGCAGGTTGTCCCGGTCAGTGTTTTCCGAAGTGCTCTTGATGTCGGCCCGGATGCCCAGGTCCTCCAGGCTGTTGCGCCGTACACTGAGGATACGGACCAGCACTTCGTCGCCCACAGCAAACCGCTCATGGGCGTCGCCGATCCAGTCCCAGGCAAGGTCGCGGGCCAGAATGGAGCATTCCACGCCGAACACCTCCACACGGACGACCTTTTCCGCCACAGCGATGACCCTGGCCTGGACAATCCGGCCCTCGTAGACGCGGTACATCCCATCCGGGTCCAGATCGAAATAGAAGGTCTGGCGCTTGCGCATCATGGCCTCCCGGCGGCTGGCTACCACGCTGCGGGTCTTGGAGTCGATGCCCCGCACCACAAAGTCAATGTCGGCGCCCAGCATATTCCCCAGGATCTTGTTCTGGCGCAGCATCAGGTCAGTGTATTCCTGGCCGGAGGGGCTGCGGCCCAGATTGATCATCATTTCCTTCAGGGGGATGATGATGCGGAATCCCTTGTAGTCCACCACAGCCACCGTCTTGCGGTTGTCCAGCTGCTCAATGCCGCCCAGCTTGCCGGTGAGGATGCGGCGGGTGCGGTAGGCGTTGTGGATCTCATGCCAGATGATGTCCTCACGGTCTTCCTGCGTCTCCACATCTTCCCGACTGCGGATGGTCAGGATCGAGGGCTCGCCGCGGCGGGGAGCGGCGGTGCGCCTGGGAGTAGAAGTGGGAGCAGGGGCTGCCTCAGCAGGCTGTTCGGCCAGAGAGGCAGAATCTTTAGCCGCAGCCACTTCACTGTCATCAGACGGCGCATCTTCCCCAGTAGGAGCCGTCGGCTCAGGAGGCTCTGCTTCTGCGGGAACTCCTTCCGCCGGCTCCATACTTTCGGCCGGCGCGGTCTTTTTCCTGCGGGTGGCCCGCTTGGGCTTGGGCGGTTCCGGTTCCTCAGCCGCTTCAGAAACAGGCTCACCGGGGACATCGGCCGCACCATCATCAGCGGGAACAGCAGAGGCACCTTCGCCATCATCACTGTCAGAGCCCTCTGTCAGAGCGGCGTCATCATCGCCGGGAAGGGCGTCTGCCACCGTAGCATCGGTGTCCATCTCACCAAACATCTCGCTTTCGGTGAGTTCCGGGAGGCTGCCGTCATCCTCAATGGTGGTTGCCTCTTCATCCGGCTGGTCCATAGAGGCCAGCAGCTCATTCAAATCGCCGCCATCAGCGGGTGCCGCCATATCAGCCTGCGCTTCATCAGGGGGCGGAGCGTTCTCCACGGGAACCGTGGTCTCAGGTGCGGTATTTTCCTGCTCAAGCAATTCTTTTTTCTTGGTTGCCATAAGTAAAAACCTCCTTATGTTGTCAATTTAAGAAAGGATCGAGTCCTTGTCTGTGGTGATGATCCCGTCCGGGGCCTCGGAAGCAGGCGGTGACGGGGGCGATTTCGGGGCAGCCGGCGTACCGGAAGATTTCGGTTTTCTCTTTGCCGCCGGCTTCTTGGGGGCGCTTTCCTTCGGCTTGGGGGCCGGGGGCGGCGCGGCGGCAGGTTTCGGCTGCGCTTGTTCCTCCAACTCGCGCCATTCAGGAATGTGCGCGGAGGCTTTGCAGTCGCGGAGCTTGGAGGATTCCGGATGCTTGGAGTAGTCCATCTTCTCTACCTTCAGGGCCTTTTGGCCGCGGATAATGACCAGCGCCTGTGTAATCGGCAGACGAAGCACTTCATCCGGGGTGAGGACAGGCCGCTTGCCGACGCCGGAGGTCTCCCGGTATTCCGGCGTATAATTGGAGATGCGCCAGGTGCCCAGCTGCTTGGATTTACTGGACACTGACACAGAAGCCAGACCGGTGCGCTCGGAAATGAATTCCGCCGTCAGGCTGTCTGTGCAGCCCAAAAACAGCTGCGCGTCGCAATTTCCCAAAATTTCCTGCCAGAGATTGAGCGGGTATCTGTTTTGGAGACCCGCAAGGTTTTGGAAGACGCAGCTCATGGATATGTTTCTGGATCGAATCACACTGAGACGGCGGGAGAGGTCCGGAATGGTTCCGCAGGCAGTGAGCTCTTCCCCCAGGATATGGACGGGAACCGGCAGCTTGCCGCCCTCGCAGTTCTTGTCTGCATACCGCACCAGCTTAATAAAGCAAAAGGACAGGAACAGGCTTGCCAGAAAATCAAAGGTGCTGTCCTGGTCGCTGGTAACGAGGAAGTAGGCGCACCGCTCCTGGCCGGGCAGTTCCAGGTCAATCTCATCCCGGGTGGTGATCTTCTTGATCAGCTCCGACTGGAACACCTGCAGCCGGGAGCCAAGGCCGATGATGACGCCGCTGCGCACTGTGTCGCTGGCTTGCTTGAACAGGCTGTAGGGCGCTTTGGCCGGATGGGTGGGCGGCAGAACATCAAACAGGCTATCCAAGTCGGATTCCCCGTTCAGCGTCAGCAGCCGGTACACCTCGCCGATATTCCGGTTTTCTTTGGCATAGCTCTGGTCCACATAGAGGACGAGGGCTTTCAGCAGGTTCATCTCACAGGAGTCCCAGAAGTGGTCGCCCTTGCCGGTGCTGTTGGTGTTCTTGATAATGACATCCACAAAAAGCTGCGCCATCAGTTCCTGCCCTTCCACTTCGGAAAGGCAGTTCCAGCTGTCTGAATTTTCCGGCAACACCAGGTTGAAAACCTTGACACAATAGCCCTGCTCCCGCAGGTATTCGCTGGATTTTTCATAGAGTTCACTTTTCGGATCTGAAATGATCAGCGATTCCCCACGGATCACCGCCTGAAGGATGCGGTTCATACAGAACGACCGGGTCTTCATGCTTCCGCTGGAGCCGTACACGGCCAGGTTGCCGTTGATGCGGGGATTCTCGGGAATACAGACGGCTTTCCCGTCCAGCATCCCCAGCACAATGCCCTTATGCTTGCGCAGATCCGGCACCAGATCCAGCACACCCTTCATTTCCTTGCGGCCCATCCAGCCGGAGGTGCCATAGGTGCCCTTGGCCGAATAGACAAAGTTCCGGTCTGTGTCATACTCGCCGGTATCACTGTAGCCCATCCGCATGACCATGAGCAGCAGGACCGCCAGCAGGCCAATGCAGATCAGCACCCCGTACACCCCATAGGGCGGATGGAGCACAGAGGTCAGGCAGGTAATAAAATCGGGCGACGCTGCCGCCGGAGATGTGCCGTCTCCGGGGATGCCGCCGCCCTGTTTCCATGCCGCGTAGTTGCCCAATATCTGCCCCAGAAAGCCGCCTGCGTAGAGAATCGCAAGGATGGCAAACGGCGCAGCGATCAGGCCTGCAATGAGTTTCTTCTTATCTATGGGAACAACCTCCCCTCGAATTTTGTGAAATCAATGGTTTGAAAGCGGACCCGGCTACCGCAGTAGCGGCGCAGCACATCTGCCTGGAAGTCGAAGCAGATCAGCGTGCCGGGGCGCTCCATCAGGTCGAGGGAGGTGCTGAAGCGCGTGATCCGGGGCAAGTCGCAGGAGTAGCCGAACAGCACCGGCGTTCCGTCCTGCTCCGCGGCATCCTGCTCAATGGCCTTTCCGGCGTTCCCGGCAATCAAGCCTTGGGACAGAATGCGGTTAAGCTCTGCGGTTTTCAAGGGATCACACAGTAAAGCAAGGATCACCTCCCCCTGGTGGTTATTTGTGAGAAAATAAAAATGGTCGTAGCTGCCGTCCAGCATGAAATAGTCGTGCTTGGCCCCGCCGGTGCTGGTGAGCATCTGGTAGGCCAGTTCCATGCTGTCGCCCAGCACCAGCCCATGCACATCTTCGGCGCGGTACTGCCCGGCCAAACGCTGCTGGCACAGGACGCTCCACATCAGCGCCTTTACCCGCATCTCGGATTTGCAGCGCCATTTCATCAGGGCGGCGCCGCTGTTGTAGGTGACAAAAATGCCGGTGGGCGCCAGAAGCACCCCTGCGAACCGGGAGCTTCGCACCTGCGTGGTGTCGATCCCCATTTCCTTGACCTCACGGGAACTGTAAAAGGCGGGATACTCGATGGCTTCGCCGTGATAGCCCTGCGGCGAAAAGACCTTCGGCTTTTCATCCTGAAAGAGCCCGATCCCCGCATTGTCCATCGTGACATAGGTTTCCGCGAGGCGGTGGAGCCGGAGCCGCCGGTTCACCTCGCTCTTGAGGCGGTTGGTGTCGGTGTCGCCGGTCAGGTAGGGAGAGAAACGCTCCGGCCAGCCGTCCAGCAGGGCGGCCTTGGCTTTTGCCCCCAGCCGATAGCCCCGGAGCCTGTCGCGGTAGTAGGTCCGCAGCAGCCCGCTCTTTTTGAGCGAGGTCACGACCGCCTCCAAATAGTAGGGGCTGGCCGGGAGACGGTTCAGCTGGCTGGTTGGGAACTCTCCAGAGATGGCGGTCAGCGATAAAAGCCGGAACGGGAGCGTATCCGGCTGTGGAAAAGTGCGGCTGCTTTTCCCAAGGGATCACCTCCTTTGTCGGTGCTGGATTTTTACCGTAATGACTGAGAACTTCGGTAAAATAAAGCCTCACCCAAATGGCCGCAAGCCCCGAAAATCCGGGGCTTTCAGCGGCTCCGCGGGATGTCGGGCCGGAAGGGGCCTAAAATGCTCAAAAATCCGAGATGGATTTCAGGCTTGATTTATGCTCTGCAAGCCACCCGGGAAAGCGGTGCTTCTCCATGACGAAAATCATCGTGCAGTCCTGCTCGCCCAGCTCGGCGGTGTTATAGGCATCACACAGCAGGCCGGTATCATCAGCCATTACAAAAGAGGACAGCAGATCTAAAATCTGCTTTTCCTCCAGGTTGTCATAGTCGCGCACCCGCCTGGTGGGGAGCGCCTGGTCATACACCTGGGCGAAGCAGACAACACATTCCCGGTAGTGGGGCAAAGTGTTCTCTTTGGCGTACTGCTCCAGGGCAAAATAGAGGGGGTCCAGCAGAAACTCGGCGCTCTGCCGCTGCCTGCGCTTTGGCAGAAGGCTGGGCAGCGTCACCGCAAGCACCTCGTTTTCATAGGTGATGGTGATGCCGTGCATCACACTGGCGGATTTAAGATAATCGCCCTTGCGGATGGTCGTGCTGGAATAAATCAGATGCCGCAGCCGGCAGGCGATACGCTCTGCCCGCAGTGCGGCATCGGTGGAAAGAGTCTCATAGTTGTCGGGATAACGCTGGATGTCGGTGGTATCCATGGCATACAGCGCATTGCTCAGCCGGGATATATCATCAAGAATGCTCCCGATCCGGCGGGATATAAGTTTTCGGTCCAATCATGTGCCTCCTGCTTTCTTGAAATAGTGTGTCTGGCCGTTTTCCTCTACGGTGCAGAACCCGGAAATGCCGGGGCAGTCGATTTTGGCGATCTGCGCCGGTGAATCGACCAGAATAATGCGGCGGCTGTCACCCTTGTTGCCCCGCAGGGCATGGCAGACAAGCGCCTCCTGCCCGTCCTCAACGCAGGCCACCTCGTAGAGTTCGCCATCGGCAAAGAAAACGAGCTTGACAGGAAAATCAGCGGGAGCATGGTAATCGGCCCGCTGAATGAAGTCCAGCAGGACCCACACTGCCCGGACAAGCGCCCGGTCAAGTTTTGCCGGCTGGCCGGCTGGGAAATAGCCGCCGCTCTCTGCTTGAAAAATGCGGCCCTGCCTCTCCAGATGGGAGAGCAGGGCCTTGGCCGTTTCTTCTTTGCCAGGGTGAAAACAAAGAAGCTGCTGTTCACTGAGGCCAGGGTACATTGTGACTGTCCGCAGCAAGTCCGCAGCCTCATTTCCATAGATTTCAGCCCTGGTCTTCATGGGGCTCACCTCCTTTATCAAATGGCGTCATCAAGGCGTCATCGGAACGCCTTATCGAATATTGGAACGCCGGAAAGACGCCATCCGGGCGTCAAACCGGCGCTTTTCTTCATGGAAGGCGTCATATAGACGCACACCCAGCGCAGCACATCAAAACATGGGATTCACCTCGCATATATCATTTGAACCTATGCAGATTCCTGCTCACGGCGCTTGCGCTCCAAAATTTCACGCAGCTCGCGGCGGTCGGTGGTAATCAGGTCCTTTTCCAGCGGGCTGGCCTTAAACTCCACCATGATGTTGTTGTTATTGGTGGAAATCAAGCCGTTGCCGCGTTCAAAGTGGGTGACCTCCATCGTTTCCGCATCGGACAGGTGCAGGGTCTCCTGGACCCGTTCTGCCTCGTCATCCTCCAGATTGAGGATAATTTTGGTCTTGCTGTTGTTGATAATGCCTTTCCCAAAACGGCCTTCGTCCAGATTGAAAAAGTCGTTCAGGTCCTGGCTGGCGCAGACCGCTGAACCGCCATAGCCGCGGATGGTTTTGAAAATTTCCAGTACGAAATCGCCGGCCAGCCGGGTGCCCGTGGCGCCGGCGCCGGAAAGAAGCTGCCAGCACTCGTCGATAAAAATGGCTTTTTCCTCGGTGCGGTCAGCTTTGGCGCGGTCCCACACGAAGTCGAGCACGACAAACATCCCCACAGTCAGCAAGTCGCCGGTGAGGGAGGAAATGTCCAGTACGGTGTATTTGTTATCCAGCCGCACATTGGTCTGCTTGTTGAAGGTGCTGGCGGAACCGTTCACCAGGCGGTTAAGGATATGGGCCATGCGGGTGGTTTCCGGGGCGGCCTTCAAAATCTCATACAAGTCGCCCAGCACCGGCATCTCCCGGTAGCAGCCCGGATTGGCCGGGTCTTCCAGGGAGGCGTTGTCGTGGGTGATGCCTTTGGCATTGTAGGTGCGGATCAGGGCCTCATCCAGAAGCTGCCGTTCCTCGTGGCTCATATCGGGAATGAGCAAGCTGAAGAAAATGTGCAGCTGCTGGATCTTAGCCGCCAGTTCCGAGAGTTGGATACCGGGGCCGTCCAGCATTTCGTTGACCGACCGATCCACCTTGCGGATCTCCATGACATTGATACAGTGCGGGCTGGCCGGGGAGATCTGGATGAACTCACCGCCCACATTGGCGCAGGCCCGGTGGAACTCATGCCCCTTCAAAGGAGCGATGATGAAAACGGGGATGTTTTTGCGCCGCATCCTGAGTGCCATCAACTGCATGGTAAAGGTTTTGCCTGCACCGCTGGTGCCCAGGATCGCCATGTTGGCGTTCTTATAGATCGCGGAATTGAAAATATCCACGATAATCAGGGAGCTGTTATATTTGTTGACTCCCAAAAGAATGCCATTGTCATCGCACATCTCAAACGAAGTGAAGGGATAGCAGCTGGCCGCGCCGCCCGTCAGCAGGTTGCGCTTGCCGCGCTCATAAAGCCCTTTCTCCATAGAGACCAGCGGGAGGGCAGAAAGAAACGCCTGCTCTTCACGGAAGTGGCAGGCGCTGACATTCATATCCTGCGAAAGCAGGAGCTTTTTCATTTCGCTGACTTTCCACTCCAAATCCTCCACAGAGGGGGCTGTCACAGTAATCAGCAGGTTCAGGTAATAAAAATCTTCGTTGTTGGCAAGGCCCTCCTTTAAGAAATATCCGCTCCGGATGGCGCCGTCAATGTCATCGAAATCGGTGTTCGTGTCGCTGGCATCTTTGATTTTAGAGCGGTTGATGCGGAGCTGCTGGCCCACCCGCTGGATGATGCGTTCTTTAGGTTGGCGGGCAAGGAACATATCCATGTCGATGCCGTCGCCGGCGTTGACGATCAGGCTCAGCCAGCCTGCGGGCACCTGCGTTTTGTACCCGTCCGAAGGAATCAGCAGATAGGCATAGTACAGTCCATCCATGCAGATATAGCGCCCGTGGGAAAAATCAATGCTTCGGGGGGCGGCAAACTCCGCCGCCGGGATATGGTCGATCTCACTTTCCCGGCCATGCTCCATATACTGCGCCACCACCTCCTGCGCCCGCACCGACAGCGGCTTGACGGCGCTCTCGTTCCTGCACAGCAGATTATAGAGGACATCAACGGTAAACTCATCCTCATTTTCAGGGACGATGACCTCATTCCCACACTGGCGCAGGTAGTTGGAGGCCGTATGGACGGCGCTCTGGAGGGACTGGATCGCTTCATCTTCCTGCTCTGACCGCCGGGTATTGGCCCAGGGCTCATACTCAAAAATCAGGAAGAACCGCCGAGTCACAGCTTCACGGGAACCGACCTGCTGCACAAAGTTCAGGTAATCCTCCTGCATCAAGCGGCACTGTTCGTTTTCCTCATGGGCCATCTCCTGACGCACCGTGTCCAGGTGGCGGTTAATATCCGCGCGGCGGGTCAGGACCTTGATTTGCAGCTTGATGGGCGAGATTTTCAAGTACGAAACGAAGGAGTAGATGATATTCCTCTGCTCCCGGGCGCTCCGCAGCATAAAGTTGATAGGGACAACCTCGACCACCTTGACAAACCGATGGTCTTTGGTGTAGATAATGCCGTTCTCCACCTTCTCAATGGGCAGATAATCCGCCACCGGATTGAGGCAGGCGGGCTTCTGCTCCTTGACATGGGCAGGGCGTTTAGGCAGGCGCTCCTTTTCAGGGCGCTTCTTTGCTTTCTTTTTCGCCTTATGGGCCTTGGCAGGGCGCTCCTTTTTGGCTTTTTTCTTGGGCCGGAGCTTTTCACGGATCTCATAGCCGCGTACTTCGTCAAACTCGGCCGGGAAATCCGCTTCACCGGACCGCCGGCGTTTCGGGGCCTTGGGCTTTTTCTCCT
>OERW01000232.1_pt1 | contig 12705 bp, 17 predicted proteins | sample 1540091 | NCBI WGS metagenome assembly OERW01 (sample SAMEA3891889, study PRJEB23780) | metagenome | biome: terrestrial biome; feature: animal house; material: Caecal content | place: Italy | collected 2015-05-05 | reverse complement strand
CTCCCGGCTGTGCAGGAATATAGGCGGCGACGGGGGATATATCACCACAGAGCCCTCTGCAGGAGGGGCGGGGCCCCTCGGGACAATTTGTCTCGAAGTGTGGTCGGGTTACTTGTCTTTTTCCATCTTTTTCGGAGCCTTTGCCAGCTCGGGCGGCTGTTTCTCCTTCCACTCGTCCAGCAAAGTCATGATCTGCTCCTTCATTTTGGCGGGAGTGGCCTCCTTGCCAAAATATTTCTCCAGTTCGGCCATCGAAATAATCACGCCGCGATCCTCCTTTTTCTTTTCGCTTAATATGCCGTCAATCACATCGCCGTTGAGCTTGCCTTCCTTATCCAGTTCCCGGAGCTGTTTCGCCTGGGCCAGAGAGGGGGACGCCTGTTCCCCGTCAATGGAAACGGCAATCAGCCTTTGATTTTTCGGCTTGATATAGGAAAGCTCCACCGCAGGCATGAAGCCCATCTTTTTATCGTCCACCTTATCCATGAGCTCCGGGACAAGGTGGTTAAGGCGCAGATACCGCATGACCTTTTTATAGTTCATGCCATGCGCCTCGCCCACGATTTCAACCGAGCGTTTCCCCACATCGCCCTCGGCCACATTTTTCAGCCGGGAGCCCTGGTGCTTGATGTCCTCTACCTCCAGATCCAAAAGGGCGGCCAGTTCGCTGGGGAGCGTCTGATCCCTCTGCTTGTTGCTGTCCTTCATGGCCTCCACCGCCTCGTGGTCGGTCATATCCCGGACAATAAAGGGCATTTCCTCCAGCCCAGCCAGCTCGCTGCCACGGCAGCGGCGATGGCCTGCCACAATCTCATAGCCGTTTCCGTCCTTTTCCGGGCGGGCAAGGCCGGGCACCATAACGCCGTTGAGCTTGATGGATGCCACGGTTTCCTGCATTTTGGCATCGTCCCGCACCTTGAACGGATGGGGACGGAATGTATGGAACGGATGGAGTTCGGAAAGTTTCAGATAGACCAGCTTTCCCTCCTCCACAGGACGGGGCGGCACAGCCGGCTCCGTCACACCTTGCTCCGGGGGAGCGGCCTCCTTTGCGGGCGTATCCTTTCCTGCATCCGGGGGAACAGGAGCTTCGGGAGCTTTCCCGCCACTTCGGGACAATTTGTCTCGTTGTGACGGCTGGGTCTTGTCGGGAGCCGCCTTGTCAGCCTTAGATGGGCGGCCCTTGCGGGGCCCGGCCTTTTTAGGCTCCTTTTCGGCCTCCGGCCCGGTGCGCTCCGTCTTATCAGACTTAGGGGGACGGCCCCGGCGCGGCTTTTCAGCTTTCTCGCTTTCAGCGGCAGGACGCTCCGGCGCAGAAGCCCCGGACTCCTGTTCACGGGATGCCTCTGCCTTTTCCACCTCGGCCCTGGCCGCCTGCCGCTTTTCCGCCATGAGCGCGTCAATCTGCTCCGCAGAGATTACCACATCGCCGGGCTCGGCAGGCCCGGCCTGTTCCGGCGGGTGTTCGGGAACGACGGCCTCCCCGTGGGCCGGATCACCCACAGCGGGCGCGGGGGCCTCTTCGGTTTTCTGCGCCTCGGGGCCCGTGTTCAGTTTTTCATCTGCCATTCACTAACCTCCTTTTCGTGAAAGTTGCACAATTTTGAGGATTAAATTTCTGTAATTATTTTTCTGCCTCCTTCCGGTCTATCCACGCAAAAAAGCCGCCCAAGATAGCACCTGGACGGCTTTCTGCGTAATGTGATAGATCAAATATTATTTTTTTCGGATTGCAGGCCCCGAAAAGCCTTGTATTTACAGTGTTCCTAATAAGAAACAATCATATGGTTCATATCCGCCGTCTGCGGGAGAAGATAGAGGCAGATCCATCCCACCCGCAATTTCTGCTGACGGTACGGGGATTGGGCTACAGGCTTCGGCGGGAGGGTACGACATGAAGTTGCGCAATTTGCTAAAGGGTGTCATGCTGGTGACGGTTTCGGCTCTGCTGATCACTGCTGTAACCATTCTGGGGCTGGTTGCCTTTGTTTACTATAATTCAGGCAGCGGCCAAGATTGGAGCACACCCATGGAAAAACTCTCCGACACTCTGCTCAGGGTTGGGGAAGATTATTCCTTCACCGGAGGTGAACTGCTGCGGGAAGATCGTTGGGCTATGCTGCTAAATCGGGAGGGACAGGTGGTTTGGTCCTTTCGCAAGCCGGACGATGTGCCGGATCGGTATACCGTTTCTGATGTGGCTTCTTTTACGCGCTGGTATCTCGACGACTATCCGGTGCAGTGCTGGGTGCGGGCAGATGGTCTGCTGGTGGTGGGTGCGCCAAAGGAAAGCATTTGGAAGTATGATATTTCCATGAGCACGCAGGTGATACGTCAAACCCCAGCTTGGTTTTTAAGCGTGTTCCTGTTAGCACTAGGCAGCGTATTGGGGCTTGCCTGGTTAGCAGTAGGCCGGTGGTTTCGGCAGGATCAGCAGATTCGCGATGCCGCCCGATCGGACTGGATCAACGGCGTTTCCCATGATATCCGCACGCCGCTGTCGGTAGTTATGGGCTATGCTGCACAGCTGGAAGCGGCTTCGGATTTGGCTCCGGAGCACAAGCGATATGCTTCAGCCATCCGCGTTCAGAGTCAGGTTATTCGGGATCTGGTGAACGATTTGAATTTGACCATGCGTCTGGACTGTGAGATGCAGGCTTTGCGGAAGGAGCCCCTCCAGCCTGCGGTATTTTTGCGGCAGGTTGCGGCGGACTTTCTCAATGGCGGCATGGGAGCAGGTTTCGCGTTTGAGATGGATCTTCCGGAAACACCTTTGCCGGAAATTGAGGCGGATCCATTCCTGCTGCGCCGTGCGGTGAATAACCTGCTTACCAACTGCGTACGGCATAATACGCCTGACTGTTCTATTTGTCTGGGCGCAAGGGAAGCAGGAAAGGAACTTATTCTATGGGTAGAGGGTGGAACTGCAGATGCGGAGGTGGGAGAAGGATTCTCGCAGCCATTGGAACCGGACGGTGGAGCCGCTCACGGCACAGGTTTGCGGTTGGTCGCCCAGATTGCCGCAGCCCACGGAGGCGAAGCAGAATTTCATAGCGGTACGCCTTATCGATGTGAGATTCGGCTGCCGGCAAAAAGATAAGCCTTGACCGACATGCCGTATGGCATGACAAAGCACTTCTAACAGAAAAGGTGGACAGCTTGCGGATTTTGTAGCAATGGGTTTTATAGATCTGTCCTTCTGACAGGGTGTCGGATCACAGTTTTCAGCCGCTCCGGTTTGCACCGCCGTACATCGCTTAAATAAATCTCATGATGAAACCGATATTCTCCGAAGTCTTGCTCATAACCTTGCGTCTTGGCGTATTCCTCCATGGTGGCCACGGTTGTGGGTTCGTCGTCGTAGGAGCCAACGTGCATACACTGGACACATAGACCTTCTTCCCATGAGAAGAATTCCACTGGGGAGAAGTCCTGTTGCTTCTTTTCCGTAGCTGTCCGAACAGCCCAGTCAAAGTCTGTTTCTGTCACAAACTCCGGCAGGCGGATAAGGGAGATCCATTGAAAATCTTTTTTATGGGCGTAGTCGACCCCGTGAACGCCCTCCTGCCACCACAGACCTTCCAGCGGCGGCACCACATAGTCAAAATAGCCCTCTAACTTGTGTCCGCCCCGCTGGCTCATCTTGATGGTGAACGCCACAGCGTAGAGCATCCCTATGGCTTGCTTGTAAGCGCCTCCTTCTTCATTGGGATCACCATGACCTCGAACTGCTAAGAAGTTCATGGCGGGCACGGTGATAATGCCGGGTGCTTTAGGCGGAAGATAGAATTCTTTGTATTCTTTCTTGTAGTCAAAGGGCATGGTCATTTCCTCCGTTTTTTTGAGGGCTTATTTTTTAACGCTGCACAGGTGATGCGCGTAAGCACCGTCATCCGTTCCCGATCTTCTACATCTTCCACTAGAAAAGAGTCATTGGCTCCCTCATAGGGCGGGGCTTTGGGCAGATCAGGGAATGCTGCTTCGCCCTGCGGTGTGATCTTTATGAAAAACTGATCATCACAGATAACGGCAAAAAACACATCATCACAGTAAAGTCCGTATTCGCCGAACATTTTCCGACTGCGGATGGTTCCGGCTTCCCGCAGCTGCTCGGTGATAAAGTTTACAAAATCTGCATGGGATGCCATGTTAATTCCTCCTGTAACGGTTGGCTAGTGCTTTGGTCAAATCTCTAAGCTGTTTCCGCAGTTCTTCCGGTTCCAGCAGTTCGGCCTTATCCCCAAAGGTCAAAACCCAGCTAAGTACGCTATCCGCATCGGGAAAACCTCCGGTAAAGCGCAGTCGTCCGTCTGGCTCTACAGTAAATCTGTCTGCGCCGTACTCCTCTACCAACCGCCAGCGGCAGTCCGGATCAAAGAGAACAGTGACCTGATATTTCACTGGAAAGACTCGTTCCGGCTCCAAGTTGGGAAGGGGAGAGGAACGAGGGACAAAGGTGGAATCGGTACGGAGTTCTGTCATACGGTTCAATTTGAACAGGCGGAAATCCTTTCGCATCTGGCACCAGCCCCACACATACCAAGTGGACCAGTGGAATACCAGATAATAGGGTTCGACGGTGCGCGTCGATTCTCCCTTAGGGGAAAAGTAGGTAAAGCAGATAGTACGGTGCTGTTCCATAGCTTCTTGGATAAGCTCAATTTTCGGCGGCAGGCTGGTCTTGTACCAAGAAGAAAGGTCAATGAGCATGTGAGCCCCGCTGGGCACCAGTACGCCTGCTCCGGCAGACAGCTTTTCCATCAGCTGCGCATAGCGCCGGGTACCGCTGACGCTGTCCAAACTTCGCAGTCCCGCCAGAATGGCCTGCATCTCGGGAGCGGTGAGTACCGTGCGGTCTACTCGATAACCTTCCATAATAGAGATGCCGCCGCCCGCTCCTTGTTCCGTGATAATGGGGATGCCCGCCCGGCAAAGGGATTCGATGTCCCGCTGGATAGTTCGGCGGGACACCTCGAATTGCTCTGCCAGCGCTGGGGCGGTGACCTTCTCCCGCTGCAGCAGGATGGACAGAATACCAATGAGCCGTTCCATTTTCATAATAGAGATGCACCGCCTTTTCTGCTTTTTCTGTATTATATCACAGGAATACGACAACTGTCTGTCATGTTTATTTTGTGAAAAATGGTAAACAGAGCGATAAAAGAAATAGGCATCCATCTCATTTGAGATAGATGCCTGCTTGTTTGATGCGTTCAGATTTGTTGATTTCCCGTGGACCAGACGTGGCTATCCCTTGCTGCGGCTGCGGTATTCTGGGCCATCACACCGACCAGTGGGTGGGGCGTGTAGAGTTCCTCCAGCCAAGTGCACTCATCCGTTGTCAAAGTGAGATCGGCTGCTTTGGCCGCTCCTTCGATGTGGGAAAGCTTTGTAGCGCCAACTACCGGAGCGGTAACTTTCGTCAGCAGCCACGCCAGAGCAATTTCTGTCATGGATACGCCTCTGCGGTCGGCCAGCTCTGCCACTCGGGTAAGAATGGGGACATCCTGCTTCTGCGCAGCGTCGTATTTCAAGCGGGCGTAACTGTCCTCTTGGAGCCGCTTGGAGGTCTCGCCGGGACGCTTAGACAGTCGTCCGCCGGCTAAGGGGCTGTATGGCGTCATAGCGATGTGTTCCTCTCGGCAATAAGGGCTCATCTCCCGTTCCTCTTCACGGAAGATCAGGTTGTAATGCCCCTGCACGGAAACAAACTTGGCAAAGCCTTCACGCTCTGCCAGCGCATTGGCCTTGGCAAGCTGCCAAGCAAAGCAGTTGGAAATGCCAATATATCGGATCTTTCCAGCTTTGACAGCGTTGTTTAGCCCTTCCATAATGTCATAAAGGGGCGTCTGGTAGTCCCACATATGGTAGATGTAGAGATCCACATAGTCCGCCCCCAGATTGAGAAGGCTCTTGTCCAGCATCCGACGGATGTGCTCTTGACCGCTGACTCCCGCTGCGATCTCCTCGTTGGTGCGGGGGAGGAACTTGGTAGCCAACACTACTTCATCCCTCTGGACAAAATCCCGCAGCGCACGACCAACATACTGCTCACTGGTACCGCTTTGATAAGCAATAGCGGTATCGAAGAAGTTGATGCCAAGTTCCAGACCGCGGCGGATGATTTCCCGGGAATGGGCTTCATCAATAGTCCAAGAGTGCTGACCGTTTTGTGCATCCCCGAAACCCATGCACCCCATGCAGATGCGGGAGACCTTTAAATCAGAGTTGCCCAGATTGGTGTACTGCATCACAGCTTCAGCCCTTCTGCCCAAGCTTTCAGCTCAGCCTCGTTCAGACGGCCGTTGAGCATTCTGCCATCCACGATCTTGGCGCCGGGAGCGCTGGAGCGCAGTCCAGCCGCTGATTTGCCCAGGCCGCTGCCGCCGGAGGTGGCGAAGAGGATGATAGTCTTTCCGGTGAAGTCATAGGCCTCCAGAAAGGTGTTAAGGATGGTGGGAGCTACATACCACCACACAGGAAAGCCCAGGAAGATTACATCATATTTTGCCACCGGGGCATCGGTATCCGCCAGAGCAGGTCGAGAATGAGTATCCTTCATCTCCACGCTGGAGCGGGAGTGCTTGTCCATCCAGTTCAGATCAGCACTGGTATAGGGGACAGCGGGCTTGATCTCATAGAGCGCTCCATCTACAGCGTTTGCCAGAGCCTGCGCTGCCTTGGCAGTAGTGCCGGTAGCGGAAAAATAAGCGACCAATGCGTTCATGTAAATAACCTCCTTACGCATTTTCTGGCTCTATTGTAAGTCCAATGCTTAGAAATGTAAAATACTCATTTTCTATGTATAGTTATTACATAAAAGCATTTTTATCTTGCGGAAGCAAAATAAGAATGATAGGATGAAAGAAAGGGGGATGCGCATGGAACTTCGTGTATTGAGATATTTTCTGGCGGTAGCCCGTGAGGAGAACATCACCAAAGCTGCTGCCATGCTCCATCTGACTCAGCCCACTCTGTCCCGGCAGCTGATGCAGTTGGAAGATGAGTTGGGCGTACAGCTCTTTCACCGCAGCCGCTACCACATTGTGCTCACCGACGAGGGGATGCTGCTGCGCCGTCGGGCTCAGGAACTGGTGGATCTGGCGGACAAAACGGTGCGGGAGTTTGCTGCTCAGGAGACAGAACTGATGGGGGAAATCGCCATCGGAGCAGGAGAAAGCCGGAGTATGACCTTCCTTTCTCGAGCCATCCGCACCTTTCGGGAACAATACCCCAAGGTCACTTTCCGTATCTTCAGCGCTAATGCTGACGATGTGAAGGAAAGATTGGACACAGGACTTCTGGATATGGGACTGCTCACCGAGCCGGTGGATGTGGGAAAATATGCTTTCTGCCGGATGCAGGAAAAGGACCGTTGGGGGGGTGCTGGTGCGGACAGATTCTCCATTGGCCGAGTTGGAAGTGGTCACACCGCAGGATTTGGAATTAGTCCCTTTGCTGGTCAGCGGGAGGGAGAGCGTGCAGCGGGAGCTAGCCAGTTGGTTTGGGGATCATTGGGATCATCTGCAGATTGCCGCCACCTTTAACTTGATTCTCAATGCCGCTATGAAAATGCGATTGAATCCGGTATGAAAGAAGTCCGGGCGCAGGAGCAAGCAATCAAATATGCCGAAAGACAGCACCGATACAGGGCATACAACATCGCCCGAACGGAGCTGTCTTTTGCATATAATCAGGGATCCTATCAGGGCGTGAAGCAGGCACAGGAGCAGGGGTATATGGCACGCCCGGTCAAAGTGTGGTGCACTGCGGATGATGAGCGCGTATGCCCGGTGTGTGGCGCATTGGACGGGATGAAAATCGAGATAGACGATGATTTTCCGTTTCGGACGAAATTACAGGCTCCCGGCATCCGTCGAACACCGCCGGCGCATCCATCTTGCCGGTGTGCGGTGTATTACGAGGAGGAGGTGACAAAAAGTGTTTCATGTCCTGAAATCAGACGGTGACCAGCGGCTGGTATTCGGCTGGGCAAATGTATCCGTGACTGTGGACGGGAAACAGGTAGAGGATCTGGAAGGAGATGTGATCGATCCGGAGGAGCTTGAAAAGGCAGCATATGCATATGTGCTGGATTTTCGCGCTGCCGGAGAGCTGCACGATCAGGGCTTGCGAAAGAAAGCGCGTCTGGTGGAAAGCTGTGTGTTCACGCCAGACAAGCTGACTGCCATGGGCATTCCGGAGGGGACTGTCCCGCTCGGCTGGTGGGTCGGGTTCTATGTCGATGACGATGAGACATGGGAGAAAATCAAGAACGGTACATATACCATGTTTTCCATCGAGGGCCGCGGTGAGCGCGAGCCGGTAGCCAAGTCGGCAAAGACGTTTCAAGAAATCGTGCGAAACGGAAGATAGCCGTTTCCAATACATCTCTATATTGCGAAAGGAGAAACCATGAACAAGCTCAAAAACATGAAGCTGACCAGTGTTGATTTTGTGCCTAAGGGCGCAAATCAGCACGCGGATATTGAATTGTTCAAGTCCGCACCTGCATCCCATGCACGCGAAGGATTTTTCAAGTCTCTGGTGGAATGGTTGACCAAGGGAGCGCCGGGCACATTCGAACAAACCCTGAGCACGGAAGATATGCGGGGGAAGCTGTGGCAGCACAGTCATGCGCTGGATGATTCGTTTGAATCCATCCTTGAAAGCGACATGAGCGCCGACGAGAAAAAGCAAATGCTGCGAGAAAGTCTCGAGCAGTTCCGTTCGGCTGTTGACGGAATGATTGAGGCTGTCAACAAAGAAAATCCGGCTGCGGATCCGACCGCAGAGCCGGAAGTCGATAAGGTGAGGTGTGACAAAATGAATATCGACAAGAGCAAACTGACCCCGGAGGAGCAGGCGACGTTTGATGCGCTGCTGGCCAAGAGTTGCGGCGATTCCCAGCCGCAGGATGATCAGGACGACATCTACAAGGGCTTGCATCCGGCGGTTAAAGCAGAGCTGGAGCATCTGCGCAAGGCCGTAAATGCGCAAGAGGATCGTGAGCTTGCGGCTGTGGCCAAGAAGTATGAGGTGATCGGTAAGAAGCCTGAAGAACTGATTCCGGTGCTCAAGAGCCTCAAGGGCACATCTGCTTACGATGAGATGATCAGCGTAATGGATGCAGCGGTCGATGCGGTTGAAAAGTCCGCGCTGTTCACGGAGATCGGCAAGACAGGCCATGGCACAGGTGACGCCATGAAGCAGGCCAATGAAAAGGCTGCTGATATCATGAAGGCAGCTCCCAATCTGTCCCACGCACAAGCGCTGGACAGGGTATTTCAGCAGAATCCTGAGCTGGCGGCTCAGGTTGAGAAGGAGGGCTTCTAAATGAATTTCGGCGATTCCGTAAATACCAGCCCCTATTTTCAGGGCGAAGCAGGCGCGGCAATTGCAGATCCGCGCGGCAAGGCGGTAAAGTTTTCGTCCGGCCAGTTTGTACTGGGTACGGCGAATGATGCGGTAGTTGGTATCGTGCCGATCACCAGCGACCAGAATTTGCAGCAGGGCGACCCGCTTGATGTGGTATGGAAGGACATGGCCCTTGCGCTTGCGGGCGGTGAGATTGCAGCAGGTGATGTGCTTGCATGCGATTCCAATGGCGCAATGGTCAAGGCATCTGCTGCCGGGGGCACGATTGGCGTTGCGATGGAGGCTGCTGCTTCCGGACAGTATTTCCACATGATCGTCGAGCGCGGCACCTTCACCGCTGCCGGCTAAAAGGAGTGTGACAGTTATGAATAAAATTAACGCGAAAATGCTGGAAGCTGAGATCCGAAAGGGCTCGTTCCAGCCCAACATGGTTCTCTCCAATATGGGCCTTGCCTATTTTCAGGATGACAAGAACTTTGCCGCACGCAGCATGTTCCCGATCTGCCCCGTGCAGCTTTCGACTTCCTACTATTATAAATTCGTCAAGGGCGACCTGATGCGCGATAATGTAAAGCCCAAGCCGCAGTATGGCAAGGTCGCCCCGGCAATTTTTTCGACCGATACCGATTCGTATCGCTGCATCGTGGATCAGGTCATCATCGGTATTGATGAGATCGATTCGCTGAATTATCAGCGGCAGCGTGCGCCGTGGTTTGCGGACCCTCGCCGTGCAAAGGTTCGATTTGTTGCCGAGCAGATGAAGATTCACATGGAACACCAGTTCGCCAAGAAATTTTTCCAGTCTGGTGTGTGGTCGGAGGAATGGGCGGGACAGGACAGTTCGGCATCCGGCAAGCAGTTCATCAAGTTTACGTCGGATAACAGCGATCCGGTTGCGCTCATCGACCAGCTTTGCGATCAGGTCGAGAGAAGTACCGGTCGCCGTCCGAATCGGCTTGGTTTGGGCGCAGATACGTTTACGGCGCTCAAGAACCACCCAGCCATTCTGGAGCGCGTCAAGTATTCCGGCGGCACGGCCAATCCGGCAACGGTCAATGAACGGGTGCTGGAAACCGTATTCGGTATTGAGCGTGTGCGCCGCCTGTCTGCGGTTTACAATGCTGCAGGATACGGTCAGGAGGACAGCATCGAGTACATTTGCGATGAAAATGCAGCGCTGCTGTGCTATACCGCTCCATCTATTGCGAAATTAGCAGGCAACAATGTGTCGTCGGCTTTCAGTGATGGTCTGACCGGCAGCATGATCACAGCGATGCAGGAAGCAGCTGCGGACCCGTCCGTTTCCCAGTCTGTGACTTCGATGCTCAACAGGCTCAAGCCAACCACAGCGCAGATCGAGAGTATAGCCGAGGGGTTTACCGCTGCTGGAAAGGCTGTTCCGCAAAGCATTACCGATTATCTGGCCAATGTGGATTTTTATACGGCTTTAGCTGGTGGAACGAATGAGTTTCAAAAGTATCTGGATGGTTTTGCTCTGACAACTGATATTCTGGCAGAGATTGACCCAACTGTAAAAGTTAATCCGATTGATCCGAGTGCGCAAATCAGGGCTGCGCTTTCAGGAAAGACCACGACCGCGCATGTAGGCACAACTGTTATTCCTGATTTTCTGTACGAAAATAATGAACTTGATACAACACAGCTTGGAGATGGGAAAAATGTTATTTCCGTTCCATCCGTTTTGGTCAAGCCAAGTTACATGTACAGTACATCCGGATTTAACAGTGCGCTTTTGACACCAAATAACTTAACCGTTTCACCTAATGTTACGGTATCCGCAAAATATACAGTTGACACTGTTTCGAATGTTTTGAAAACAACACTTGGTGCAGAAGCCGCTGGCGGTATCCCGTATGAACTCAAGTGGAATACCACGGGCGAGGTTTGCGTAGAATGGGAACTTGCCGACCTGATGGCACTTGCCTTTGCAATCGACGAGGGGGTGACCAAGCTGGTGGAATATCAACAGACAAAGGAAATCGAAATTAGAAACGCTGCGACGATCGAGGAGTTGAACGCGATTGAGGTGGACTATGACACGGTGCAGTAGTGTGCTGCTACATATTGCGCTGGGCGTGATCGGCGGGCTGGCGTACATGGGTATTGAGATCCTCTGGCGCGGACATACGCACTGGAGTATGGGCGTTCTGGGAGGCATCTGCTTCGTGCTGATCGGTCTTCTCGACGAAATCCAGGACCACCCGCCGCTGCTGCTTCAAATGGTACAGGGTGCGGCGCTTGTGACCGCGCTCGAGCTGATCACCGGCCTGATCGTCAACCGCTGGCTCGGCTGGGGCGTGTGGGATTATTCCGACATGCCGCTGAATCTCTGGGGGCAGGTGTGCCTGCCGTTTGCGGCCGCGTGGTTTTTCCTCTCGGCGCTGGCCGTGTGGCTGGAAAACGCGCTGCACCGACTGGCGGCGCGGCTGAAAGATTGAGGGGGTGGTGCCGATGCGTGCATGACCAAACGACGGCAAAAAACGGGGCAAACCGCCCCAATTATGAAATACGTTGGCCAAAAGGCCGGAAAGGAAGTAAAAATATGTACAAGGACAACATCTACATCGAAAACGCGGAGGAAGTCGCGGCCATGGGCGGCGATATTGGCGTGTGCCTGGACAAATACGACGCCAAGCACGGCCTGAAGTACAACGCGCTCGCCCGCGCGCAGTATAAGCACTGGCGCGCCACGATCACCGGTGTGCCGGAGCTGCTGAGCGCGGCCGACAGAAAGCTGCTCGGCCTGTAAGCGGGAGGAGGTGACGGGGCGGGGCAAAACCCGCCCCACCTTTTATGAATGTGGAAATCATCGTCGCGGGCATGAGCCTGATCGGTACGCTGGCGGGCACGTTCGCGGGCATCATGCTCTCCGCGAACCTGACCAATTACCGCATTGAGCAACTCGAGAAAAAGGTCGCCGAGCACAACAAGGTCGTCGAGCGCACCTACAAGCTCGAGGGACAGATGCTCGAGGTGCAGCACGATATCCGAGATATGAAAAACCTATGATAGGAAAGGGGAACGACAAAATGAGCGAAAAGGCCAAGCTGTGGATCAAGGCGGCAGGCGTGCGTGCGGTCAAGACCGTGGCGCAGTCCGCGATCGGCGTGATCGGTGCGTCGGCGGTGATGAGCGAAGTCAACTGGCCGATGGTTGCATCGGCGGCTGCGCTGGCGGGCATCGTCTCGTTGCTGACCAGCGTCGCGGGTCTACCTGAAGTCAACGCGCAGGCGGGGGAGTGAGTACATGAGCAGTATCCGATGCGACATTTATGACCCGAGTGAGTGGGACATCTGGTTTGCGGCT
>OERW01000223.1_pt1 | contig 13340 bp, 12 predicted proteins | sample 1540091 | NCBI WGS metagenome assembly OERW01 (sample SAMEA3891889, study PRJEB23780) | metagenome | biome: terrestrial biome; feature: animal house; material: Caecal content | place: Italy | collected 2015-05-05 | reverse complement strand
CAATAAAACATTTTCCTCTTTCCGTACTTTTGAGAAAAACTAAACCATCCCCAAATCGTTCTGACAACCATGCTTTTTTGGAAGATACTTGAATATCATTGTTATTAGAAATAGCACAACATATATGCTCTTTCTCAATATTTTCGCTCGTAACCTTAATATATTCCATTATACAACCTCCACAACTTCTTATTTGGCTTTATTATACTACATCCCCTTACTTTTGAAAATAAATGAATTGTAAATTTAAGAAAGGCTGTTACTCATCGAAATCCGGGTACAACTCCAGCTCGGCAAACTCAGAATCACTCATATCCTGGAGCTTCTGAAGGGCGCTGTCCGTCAGCTCCCGCAGTTCCGTTTCCTCCGGGGTGAGATAGCCGCGCATCTCCGTCAGGGCCTCGATCAGCCCGGTACGGCTTCCGGTGTTGTAAATGCACATCAGGTTCATTTCTTCAAAAGTAAAGTTTCCCATATCAAAGCTCCCTTTCCGCGCTCTTTTTGGGCGCTGTCTTTTTGTGTTCCGTCCGGGGCTGGCTTTTCAGCTGCTCCATGACGGACTTTTTCTTGTCCCGTTCCTCCCGGTGGACAGCTTCCGCTAAATCCATGAGGGAAATAGGCTGGCCGCTGCGGGCCTGCTGTTCCAGCTGCGCCACGGTCGGCTCTTTTGGGCCGTTGTTGATGATGCCGTCGATCATGCCGTAGTCATCCTCCAGCATCATTTCCGCATTTTTCAGCGGATTGTCCGGCAGGAATCCGGGAATCTCGGTGAAACCAACGCTGTCGCAGTAATGACAGGATACCTTACCGTCCTGCTTGATGGCAACAATGTCACTGACGCTCAGGGACGGGCTGTGAAAATCCACCGGCTTTTGCAGGTTGAACTGTTCATACAGCGTTTCCAACTGCTCCATAGTGCTGCCGGAACCGTTCAGCGGGGCAGTGTAGATTAAGTCATAATTGTTTCGATCCACGGCCAGATTGTGCGATTGCAGCCAGTCCAGATTCATAAACCGCACATTCTGCGGATCATCCCGGCTCACCTGATAAATGGCAAAGCAGCTGCCCTCATGGGAGAGAAACGCCTGCTCCCGTTCCAGCTGCCGGTCCTGCCGTTCCAGCACCTTTTCATGGAACGCCGGACTTTGCTCCCATTCCTCGTGTTCCACGCCGAAAAGTCCGCCATGCTCCATGATTTCCTCGGTGTCAAACACCATGCTTTCCGTGTTATCTTCATGGAGGATATAGACGGTCAACCCGGCAGCGTCCAGTTCCAGCGCCCGTTCTCTGGTGACAGGCAGCATCCCATCGTAAAAGTAGCCGTATCCCTGCATATCCGAAACAGATACTTCGCTGTCGGGCATGGGGTACTCATCCAAAGACTGTTCCTGAGCATCCGGCAGCTGGGTGTCGGCAGTTTCTGCGGTCTGCTGGCTGACCTGTTCCTGCATCTGCTGACAGGCTGCATCCTGCAAGGTCTCAATCATAGACAGCGGGGCATCCTGAACAGACGGATTTTCCAGTTCCAGCCCCTCACAAATCTGCCGGACAGCGGCGGAACGGGACAGTTCCGGGGTATCCAGCTGGCCGCCGTCCAGTTCTTTCATGGTTTCTTTGTCATAGAGGGTATAGTCCCAGCCGGTATCGCACGGCTGAATGTGCAGATAGGTGGCATCGTTCAGAAGAAACAGAGCCTCGGCGGGTTCTGACAGTTCCTGCGGGGAATGTTCCGCATTGGCGGAAATCTCCTGATACTCTGTGCGATAGAGAGACGCAAGCTGTGCGGAAAGATGTTCCGGGTCCACAAAATTGCTGTTATCGGCATCCGGGGCAGCGCCATTGTCCAGAGCCATCTCCATTTCTTCGTCCCGTTCCCATTTTGCCTGTTTCTGTTCCTCCAAAAAGAGAACCATATCCGCGATGTCATGGTGCAGGATTTTATCCGTGTATTGGGTAATTTGCGCCTGAATCTCTGTTTCTGAAAGGGTTTCGACACGAATTGCCTGTGCATACAAGACATATTCGCGGGCAAAGGACTCTGCCTGTTCTCTTGCTGGCGGCAGAACCACCGGAACAGTTTCTTTTTTCTGGGCGTTCAGGTCAATGCCGCGCTCCTTGCAGATTTCCTTGTAGTTGCGCTCGATGTCGTTAATCAGCTCGCAGGAAGTCTTGTTGATGGTCTCCAGACTGGCCCGTAATTCTTTCAGGTCCTTGTCCTTGCTCCAGGAAGCGATATAACCGAAACTGTTCTCGCCGGTCTGGATGCCAAAATACTGGCAGACTGCATAGGAAATACTTTCTGCTTCAACTTCTTCTGTGTTGCGGTCTTTGGGTTTTGGCTGGTCAGAAGCATTGTCTCCGGCAGCGGAAGTTTCCTGTATCTTTTGCCGGTCATGGAGCTTGCTGTGTGCAACCTCGTGAACAGTAGCAGAAACGGTCTGCACCTCGCTCATGCCTTCCCGGATGGCGATGCGCTGGCGGTCGGGTGAAAAATAGCCGTCCGTGTTGGCGGCCATCGCCTCAAACTCGATGGGAACCGAGGCAGAGCGCCGCACTGCCTCCAGAAACGCTTCATAGTGCGGAACCGTCCCGGACAGGGAAGAAGCCAGTTCCGGCAGGGGCTTGCCGTCCGTCTGGCTCACATCAAACACCTTGACCGGGCGAAACATGGGGATTTCGATTTCCTTTTCCTCCATAACTGCCTTGCCGTCTGCATCCAGAATGAGGGCATGGGTGTCCGGGTCTCGCTTCATTTCCTCGATTTTCTTTTTGTAGGGCGTGGGGGCGATGATGGTGATGCCATGCTCACCCTTTTTCACATGGCGCTCAAACTGGTTTTTCCACTTGTTGAACCCGGCCACCAGCGTAGCTTCCGGCTTCTGCATATAGATGAGCATGGTGTTGTTGACCGAATAACGGTGGAACTTGGACATAACGGACAGATAGCGTATATACTTTTCGCTCTCGAACAGCTCCTTGATGCCCTGTTCGATACCCGCCGTGATTTCCTGCAACCGTTCCCGGTTGGTGGGCTTATCAGCCATGATGTTCACTCTCCTCTCTAAATTAGCGATTGTTGATTGATGTTCAGCGATCCACAGCTTTTGTTCCTCTGGGCTGTCCTCCAGAAAAGAATCCAGCAGATAGCCGATATAATCCTTTTGCTGCACCGCCTCTAAAAAACGGGGGTGCATGGGTTCCACCGGTGTTTTGGGTGTGTAGCCCGTTTCCCACTTACGGAGCAGATGGAAATAGTCCGCCAAAACCCGAAAGGCATGGTCCCGGCTCTCCTGAAACTTCTGCGCCTCGGTTTTCTGCCGGACATAGTTCCGCCGGGGAGGGGCCTGACTGTCATAGATAAGGCCAAAATCCTGCGCCAGCTTCTCGGCGGCTTCCTTTGGGGACAGGTTGTAGATCCGGGCGGTCAGGTCTATCACATCGCCGGTGGCTCCGCAGCCGAAACAGTAGAAATATTCCTCGTTCAGCTTCATGCTGGGATTTTTGTCATCGTGAAAGGGGCAGCAGGCCATGCTGTTCCGTCTGACCTCAATCCCATATCGTTCTGCGGCTTCCCGAATGGTGACAGACTGCTTGACCGTCTCAAATACATTTGCGCCCATCGTCAATCAGATTTCGATTTGGGGATGGGCGGCCTGTACCCGGCAGCCTTGGCCCGTTCACTGGCAGCCTTGCGGCGCTCGGCGCTGTATGGCTCCCGGACGGACACACAGCGTTTGGGAACTGTAAAATTGTGCTTATCCTTTTTACAAACCTGTTCCGGGTGCTTTTGGGAAAGGCGGGTCAGCTTCACCATCAGTTTCCGGTCATGGGTATAAACTTCGGCGGTGTCCTCGGCCTGGTTGTAGAGGAGAATGGTTTCCTGTTCATAAAGGGAGAGCTTCATTTTGCACCGCCTTTCTGCCGGTCAAATTCCAGCTTGAAGTTGGCGTACCGCCCATCGTCCTCCAGAACCACTGTGGCATCATAGGTCTTGCCGGTCTTTTCGGAATAGCAGCCGGTGATCCTTGTACGGCCATCCTTGAGCAGTGCTGTCACCAGTGCCTTGGTAGGCTGCTTTTTCTTGGCTGCCCACCATTTGTTGTTTTTCCAGATGGCAAATTTGCAGGATTCTGTCTGGCAGAAGAACCCTTTTTGCAGTTCCGCCACATCACCGCCGCAGCGGGGGCATTTGCCCACCACTTCGCGGGGCGGCGTGAACAGGTACTCAGTCCCCTTGATGACCTGATAGGTTCTCACCAACTCCCGGAGCATGGCACAGATCCCGCCCATGAAGTCCTCCGGGGACAGCTCGCCGCGCTCGATCTCGCTTAAACGGTGTTCCCATTCAGCGGTCAGCAGGGGCGATTGCAGCTGTTCCGGCAGAACGGTAATCAGGGACACCGCATCTTTGGATGGCATGAGCTGCACAGCTTTCTTACTCTTTTTTCGCTCCAAAAAGCCGGTGGACACCAGCTTTTCCAGAATCCCGGCGCGGGTGGCCGGGGTTCCTAAACCCTGACGCTCCGCATCCTCCGGCATATCGTCTTTCCCGGCAGTTTCCATCGCGGAAAGCAGCGTATCCTCGGTGAAGTGTTTGGGCGGGCTGGTTTTGCCCTCCTTGACGGTAGCGCCGGAAAGGTGCAGCGTCTGACCCTCGGACAGTTCTGGCAGACGGCCTCCGTCCGGCAGGGCCTTGTCCTCGGTTTCCTTGTCCGGCTCCGCATTTTTCAGCGCAGCACGGTAGGCAGCGTCCAGCGCCCGCCAGCCGGGGCGCTTCACCGTTTTGCCCTTGGTGGTAAACTCCGCACCGGCACACTCCACGGTGACAGCAGTTTCTGAGTAAGTATGCGGTTCCGCCACCGCGCACAGCAGGCGCAAGGCTACAAGTTCCAAAATCATCCGTTCACCCACCGGCAGACTGGACAGGTCGGCGTTTTGGAGATTGCGGGTGGGGATCACTGCATGGTGGTCGGTCACTTTTTTGTCGTTGATGACCGCACCGGCATCACAGGAAATGGCGATCCCTTTGCGAAACGGCATGGCGTTGGCAACCAGATTGACCAGCACCGGCAATCCCTCCGCCATATCCGAAGTCAGATAGCGGCTGTCTGTGCGGGGATAGGTGCAGAGCTTCTTTTCATACAGGTTTTGCAGATAATCAAGCGTTTGCTGGGCCGTATATCCCAACAATCGGTTGGCATCCCGTTGGAGGGTAGTCAGGTCATAGAGGGCGGGCGGCTTCTCGGATTTGTCCTTGCGCTCCACCTTTTTGACCGTCACATCCGCACCCTGACAGGCAGTTTTCAGCTGCTCGGCGGCAGCCTTATCCGCCATGCGTTCCCCGGAAACGGAAAACTCAGGTAGCTCCAGGACTATCGTGTAAAACGGAACCGGCTTGAAGGTGTCGATCTCGGCTTCCCGCTGAACGATGAGGGCCAGCGTCGGGGACATGACGCGCCCAATATTCAAAGTGCGGTGGTACAGCACCGAAAACAGTCTTGTGGCGTTGATACCAACCAGCCAGTCTGCCTTGGCGCGGCAGAGGGCCGCCTGATGCAGACCGTCATAGTCCGCACCGGGGCGCAGGTTCGCAAAGCCCTCCCGGATGGCGGAGTCCTCCATTGAGGAAATCCAGAGCCGCTTCATGGGTTTTTGGCATCCCGCCAGCTCATAGACGCTGCGGAAAATTAACTCACCCTCGCGTCCGGCATCGCAGGCGTTTACCACCTCGGTCACGTCCGGGGCGTTCATCAGCTGTTTCAGGACAGCAAACTGTTTCTTTTTGTCTTTGCCCACCACCATCTGCCAATGCTCCGGTAGGATGGGCAGATCGTCATAGCGCCACTTGGCATAGTCCGGGTTATATACATCGGCATCGGCCAACCCAGCCAGATGCCCCACGCACCAGCTGACCCGCCAGCCGTTTCCTTCCAGATAGCCGTCCTTGCGGACAGTCGCGCCGATCACGGTGGCCAGACTTTGGGCAACAGACGGTTTTTCAGCGATTACCAGCTTCATGGTTTGTTTTCCTCCTTTTCTTGAGCCATCGTTCCATCTCACGATGGCAGACTCCCACGCAGGGCTGCCCATAATTCCCACAGCCATAACAGGGGTGGCTTTTGGGTAAAGAGAGAGGACGGGAAGTGTCCTTCCCGCCCTCCGGCCTGCGTGTCATCATGCGTTCATAGGGGCTGTCGGTAAACCGGGTCATGGGGTCTCATCCTCACTTTCTTCACCGCCGCCCCTGTCAGAGTCCAGCTCGTCCGATTCCTCGTCCTCCAGTTCGATGTCTTCCTCGTCCGGCAGTTCCTCGCCGTCCTCATAGTCATAATCGTCTGGATTGCTGCTGTTTTTGTGGTTGGCTTTACCCTTAATAAATTTGAAGTAGGCAAAGGCAGCGCCGCCCATCACAGCCAGCACCAGCAGCAGGACAGCCGGGTTTAGTCCTGCGGATTCTTTTTTCTCAGGCTTCGCAGGTTCCTCCGGTGTTTCCGGCTCCGGTTCCTTGCCGGTACAGCCGGTCATGTCCGTACTGCACACCTCGCATTTGGTGTTGACTGCACCGGCTTCACATTTTTCCGTGCAGTTGCAGACAGCGGGCGGTTTCTCGGCGGATTGCCCGTCCTCCATCAGCGCCATCAGGTCGGCCTCGTCCACCTGATTTAAGAAATGGACGGCGGTTTCCTTGTCCTCGTTGGCCCGGTCAATGAGGATATAAAAATAGTTGCCCGCCTTGGTGGTGACGGTAATGAGCTGCTTGTTGCCGCCGAAATCGTCCACCAGGGCAACGTTGCCCTCCGGGGTCAGGGCAGGGCTGTCCTCGGTTTCCTCCACCACCACATCTTCATCGTTGGTGGCATCCTCTGCCGGGGGCTGCTCCGTTCCCTGGGCAAAAGCGGTGACAGAAAAACCGCCCATCAGCACCAGTGCGGCGCAGAGGGCGGAAAGGGTCTTAAAAATTCTCTTATTCTTCATGGGCGGTGTCCTCCCGTTCGTCATGGACAGCCATACCGGGGTGCGTGCCGCCGGACAGCATGGCGCTTAACTGCTCAGGGGTCATACGCATAGCGCGCACCATCTGGACGATCTCCAGATTTTCCGCTTCAGTTTTCTGCGCTTCCAGCGTTTTCAGCTTTTCCTGATACTCTGCGATCTTCTCACGGGTTTTCGCAATTTCCCGGTCAATGCGTTCAATTTTCGTAGCCATAATCAATCACTCCTATCAAAAGATTTGTCACCAGTTCATCAGGCCGTAGCCCTTGATGCACTCGTAGTTCACATCGTAACTTCTGATTTTGCAGGCATCGCCGCTGTTTCCCTCTACGGTATAGACCCGGCTGCCGTCTGTGCCGATGACGATGCCCACATGGTCGGCGCTGCCGTCCAGGTCCCAATCGAAGAAGATGGCATCGCCGGGGGCCAGATTGTCATAGCCCCGCGCGCCCCATTGTCCATGAGATTGGAACCAGGGAACCCCTTGGGACTGGCAGCCTGCAAAGCGCGGTTCAGACAGACCCATCTGGCCGTAGCACCAGGACACGAAGCAGGCGCACCATTCCACACGGGAATTGAAGCCGTACCAGCTCCAGTAGGGCTGACCGCCCACATTGCCCACCTGACGTTTGGCCAGTTCCACCAGCTCCGGGTTGCCGGGGCGTGTACCGTTGATAAACTCCACACCCTCCAAACTCTCGGAATCGCTGGTATTTGTGGAACCGCCGCCGAAGATCAGCGGCTTGTTGCCCAGGGTGGTCCGGTACACCTGATACATTTCCAGCTGGTCCGGGGTCAAAAGCTCCGTGGCAACGGAGGAAATGGGTTTGCTGGTAAGCGTTACATTCAAAATGTAGTAGTTATAGGGAACCTCAACGGTATAGCTGTTGCCCTCGCTGTCCGTCCGGGTTTCCGTCCGGTAGCGCACCTCGACTTCCTCGGTAAGCGTCAGCTGATACTGTGCGTTGAATACGCGCTCCAGCTCCGCCTGTGCGCTCTGTCGGGTGTAGCCCTGCAACACGGCAGACAGGTATGCCGCAAGCTCATGGGGGTCATGTCCGATCATATCCAGGTCATAACGGTATTCGTCATATCCCAGATAGCTGCTCTCAATGTTGTCGATCTCGGCTTGCAGCGCCGCTTCCTTGGCGGCGTAATCGGCCTCCACCGCAACAAGTTCCGGGTCATCCGACGGATAGGTAGAACCGGAAATGGCAGAACCAATGCTCTGCGCCATCATGGAGCAGGAGGACATGGTATTGAGCAGCAGGCAGATGAGCAGAAAAATCGCGCCCACAAGCAAGAAGCCTTTTTTGTGACGCATAACAAATGCTCCGGCCTGCTGTGCCTTTTCCTTGACCGTCTTGGCGGCTTTGCCGGTCTTTTTTGCGGTGTTGGCGGTGTTTCCGGCAGCTTGACCGGCGCGCTTGGCGGCGGCGTATTCCTTTTTAATGGCCTGTTTCTGCTGCCAGCGTGAAAACGGATTGCTGGTAAGCTGGGGATTTTCCCGCAAAGACTTCTGGTACAGGGCGTTCACATTGGCCTTTTCCAGCTTTTGTTCCGCCTGTGCCGCCTTGCGGTATGGCTTCAGCTTGTGACTGCGGTAGCCTTCCTGGACCAGCCGCGCACCGGTTTCAACAGCTTCCTCAGACTTGTGGGCGCTCTCCACGCCCACATTGTCCTGTTCCGTTTTACGGATTTCCTTGTGAAGTTTCCCCAGCGCCGCATCTCCCGGAGCATCCCGGACCGCCTGGGACAGCTTGGAGGGCGGCTTTTTCTTATCCTCCAGCACCAGTTTGGTGGTCACTTTGCCGGTCTTAGGGTCCACCGTTTTTTGCCGCACCTGCTTTTTGGGGATTTTCGCCTGCGCTCTGTCTGCTTTGGCGGCGGCCCGGTCTGCTTTACGGATGGGCTTTTCCAGCGCCGGGTCAGCGCGTTCCTCGTCTGTAAAGTGCAGGCGCGGTTCCTTACGCATACCAGCCACCCGCCATCAGGTCATCCAGCAGCACACAGGTTTCCGCATATACTGGAATCTGAATGGTTTCTGCCGGAAAAACCGTTGTGGACAGGAAAAGCGCCATCAGGGTTCCTCTTGCCATGTCCCGATCCTGAATTGGGCTGCCAATAAACAGCTTGGGAACATCCGGTATGCCCTCTGTCCAGATATGGTGAATCCGGGTAAATCCGGCATAGCCCTTGGGCGTGAGATTTTTTGCTGTCTTTTCCTGCTCATAGCAGTAATGGACGGCGGCGCGAAGCAGTTCCACCATCTGCTCACAGCCGCTGACAGCGGCCAGAAGCAGACCTGCGCCTTTTTCAATTTCTTTCTTTGTCATGCTGTTCATCCTCCTTTTTTAAGTCCAACGGTTTGGTGGTCATGATACGGTACAGTTCCGTATTCTTGGGGAAGTGGTCCACAAACGGCAGGATCGTGGAACCGTAGAACAAAAGCCCTTCGCCCTCACCGGAGTGGGTCACATAAGATAGCTGGTGTGTAGAAATACCCAGCTGCTTGGCGAGAATCTGCCGGTCTCCGCCCGCCTGGTTGAGCATATACACGAAGTCGGAGTTTTCAAAGATGTTCTCAACCTCGCGGCTGCTCAAAAGGTCTTTGACGTTCTGCGTGATACCGGTCGGGATGCCGCCCCATTTACGGAATCGCTTCCAAATCTCCACCGTATAGGCGGCGGTCTGTTCCTCTTTCAGCAGCAGGTGCATCTCGTCGATGTAGTAACGGGTGGACTTGTGGGCGGCGCGGTTGATGGTGACGCGGTTCCACACCTGGTCCTGCACCACCAGCATCCCGATTTTCTTCAGCTGCTTGCCCAGTTCCTTAATGTCATAACAGACAATGCGGTTGTTGATGTCTACATTGGTCCGGTGATTGAACACATTGAGGGAGCCGGTCACATAGATTTCCAGCGCCGTGGCGATGTACTGTGCCTCTTTTTCCTCCTGCGCCCGCAAGAGATTATACAAATCCTCCAGAATGGGCATATTCTCTGGGCGCGGGTCGTTGAGATAGTCCTGATAGACCAGCCGCACACAGCGGTCGATGATGGTTTTCTGCACCGGCTGCAAGCCCTCCTTGCCGCCCACGATCAGCTCGCACAAGCTGAGAATGAAGTCAGATTTGAGTGACAGCGGGCTTTCATCGTCCGAGTAGTCCAGGTTCAAGTCCATTGGGTTAAGATAGTTGGTGGAGGTGGGCGAAATTTTGATAACCTGCCCATGCAGACGCACCACCAGAGGGGCATATTCCGCTTCCGGGTCCAGGATTTCCACCTCGTCGGAAGTCAGCAGGAAGCAGTTGGCGATCTCACGCTTGGCGCTGAAAGATTTACCGGAACCCGGTGTGCCGAGAATCAGCCCATTAGGGTTTTTCAGCAGCTTGCGGTCCACCATGATAAGGTTGTTGGACAGGGCGTTGATGCCATAGTACAGAGCTTCTTTGCCGTTCTGGAATAATTCCTGGGTGGTAAACGGCACAAAGATTGCCGTGGAACTGGTGGTCAGTCCGCGCTGAATCTCAATCTGGTTGATGCCCAGGGGCAGGCAGCTCATCAGCCCTTCCTCCTGCTGGAAGTCCAGCCTTGTCAGCTGGCAGTTGTATTTCTGTGCAATGGAACTGGCCTGGAACACATTGTTGTCCAGCTGGCGGGGGTTATCCGCCGTGTTCAGCACCAGAAATGTCACAAGGAACATTCGCTCGTTGCGGCTCTGCAAATCCTGCAAGAGCTTTTTGGCCTCAACACCATAAGTGGCAAGGTCGGAAGGAATGATGTCCATGTCATATCCGGCACGGACAGCCTTTTTCTGTTCCTCAATTTTGCTGCGGTCCAGATCGGTGATTTTTCGCTTGACCGTCTTGATGGCCTTGATCTGATCCACCGACTGGATATGCAGGCTGACAATCAGGTTGGATTCCATATCCAGAAAATCAGCCAGCATCCGGTCATTCAGTTCCGGGGCGAGAATCTGCACGAAAGAAACCGCCCCGTACTTTTTACCCATGCGGAACTGCTTGCCGGTGCGGAACTCAAAGGAGCTGGGTGCGATAAAGTCCTTGGTGGACAGGCCGCTGATGGGGAGCCAGTCCCACTCAAACCGGAACGGCAGCTGCTCGTCCATGTGGAAGATACCATGCAGCTGGGCAAGCCGCGCCTTTCCGTCCAGCGTTTCCGCCACCACGCCCAGCCGCTTGAAGTTGTTGAGAATGTCGGTCTCAATGCGCTCCAGACGGGGCTTGGCCGCCTTGATGCTGTCTGCGTCAATACCAAAGGTGAGATACTTGGTTTTAATCAGGCCGTTGTTGCCCTTTGCCAGCTGGTTTTGCAGCATGGTCATGTACTCGATACGGATGCTGTCAAAATCGTCCCCCTGGAGAGGGATGTTGATGGCGCGGGCAAAGGTTTCCTCCGATGCTGCAAGGTTCAAAAAAGACAGCTCAAACTGAATCGAGCTGTCGAAGTAGTTGAGGAAATCGCACCAGCCCTCGAAAATCGCGGTTTTATCCTCGTTCTGTGAAAGCTGATAGTTGATGTCCTGAAATTGAATGGTTTTTGTGTAGTGACCGTCTGATACCCGGCAGATACCGTCCGGCCACATTCGTTCATAAGGGATACTGTCCTGCGCCGATTTTTCCTTTTTGTCCGTGCGGTTGGCACGGGCAATCGCAGCTTCAATCTGCTTTCTGTCGGCGCGGGACAGCTTTTTCTTTGTTTTGACCGGCTGCACAGCTTTTTCCTCGTTTTTTCCGAACAGCCGGTGCAGCCAGTTTTTGATTGCCGTAAACAATGTGTGACACCTCCTCGTCGAGATTTGCCTGCCGCTGCAACACGGCATAGAAGTTATTGGTGCGGTAGGGGCGCTGCCTGGGGCGGATCACCGTGACGCGGATGATATTGCCCACAATCTTTTCCAACGGCTGACCATGCTTTTCATACATCGCCAGCAGGAAGAAGGGCAGCATCACGAACATCATGCACAGGGCTGCCGTACTGTTTCCGGCAGAGCCACGGAGCAGAAAGAACAGCGGTACGCCCAAAAGCGCCCCTCCGCCGAAGCAGACTAACTGCCGCTTGGTTAAGTTGAAAGCAACCTTGGTTTTGACTTTCGTCAGGTCTTTGGGTACAGGTACATAGGCCATAGAAACTCCCTCCTTCTTAATGAGCCTGGAATACAGCTTTTGCAAGGCTTCCGGTCTTAAAGAGGGTAAAACACAGTAAAACCGTATAGCCCACACAGCTCCAAATCGCCATAATCACATCTTCCTCGGTAGCGATGTCCTGTACCAGTACAGCATAAATCGCCACACAGACAATGATGAGAAATGCCTGGAATCCCAGCGCCAACAGGGAGCGCAGATAGTTCTGGCCCATGCCGCCCCATTCCTTGCCCATCATGGCAGCCATAGGGATGGGCGCAACGGATGTCACAAGGTAAATTTCAATCATACGGCCATAAATCACGATGAAGATGCAGATATACAGCGCCCACATGGTAACGCCGATAAACATACTCTGGAACCAAAGCCCGAACAACGGACCCAAATCCATTTCCATCAGCCGAGGTTCCATGTCCGTAAGGACAGAGGAAATATCAATGGCTGCATCCGAAGAAATGATCCCGGATGCCTGTGCCACCACACTCTGCGCCATATCAAACACGCCCATGACGATATTCCATGTATTCGTGACAAGGAGTATGGCTGCGGCTGACTTGAACACCCATTTGAAAATCATCCAGGTGTCCACATCATGCAGGTTGTTTTTGTCGGTAATCATCTGGATCAGTTCCAGCGTCATTACAATCGCCAGAATCACACCGGCGATGGGAACCATGATGGAGTTGGAGAGGCTCTGGATCATGCTGAAAATGCCGCCGTTCCAGCCCTGCGGCGTTTGCCCAACCTGCACGGATATATCTCCGACCTGCTGGTTTACAGAATCGAACATCCCGGACAGGTTGCCCATAATGCCGCCTACAAGCATTTCCTTGAGCCACTCAGTAAGCGCGTCCAGCAGAAAATCCATACAGTGTGACCTCCTTTCAGCCCCTCCCGATTATTACGGGAGGGGCAAGGATTTTTCAGGGACAGTTTAGACGGCAAACAGGCCGGAAAGCAGAGGTACGAGGATCAGGCCGACCACAGCCACACCAGCGCCCGCCATGAGCTGCTTCATACCCTGGCTCTTTGCTTATGTGCGATAAAGAAGTAATAGAAGTGTAAAAAATTTTGCCGTTCCTATCCGGCACTTGGCCATTGTGTCGGATAGGTCGGGCGTTAGGCTTCGGGCAAGTCAATCTTGCCGACAAAGCTGTAATAAATCTCAATGTCCTGCCTG
>OERW01000218.1_pt1 | contig 13784 bp, 13 predicted proteins | sample 1540091 | NCBI WGS metagenome assembly OERW01 (sample SAMEA3891889, study PRJEB23780) | metagenome | biome: terrestrial biome; feature: animal house; material: Caecal content | place: Italy | collected 2015-05-05 | reverse complement strand
CTACGCACGTCACCACCAAGCTGACCCCGGTTTCTACACTCAACGAGATCTGCCGCGCTGTGCCGATCCCGGTCGTTGCGATCGGCGGCCTGAACGCGGATAACATGGGCGTACTCAAAGATAGCCCGATCGCGGGCGTCGCGATCGTCTCAGCCGTCATGAAGGCGGACGACCCCCGCGCCGCTGCCGCGCACATCCTCGAAACCTTCCGTGCGATGCAGAACAAGTAAGAAAACAGACAAAAAGAACCCCGGAACCATAGTTCCGGGGTTCTTTTTCGTTTTGTCAGTTGGTTGCCTGCAAGGGGTAGTCGTAGATCTCGTGCCCGCTCTCGAGCGGCGCACCGTCAACTGTGATGATTACGCTGTCCACACCGCGCGCCTGTACAAACGTATTGACCAGCGAATAGATCAGCAGGCTCTCGCCCGTCGTACCCGACGAGCGCACCGCGTCGCCGTACACCGCGTTCATATCCAGCGTCAGCACACCGTCCGTTGTCGAGGAGGACTGCACCGCCGCACCCTCGGGCAGCGAGCCCGCCGCGATCAGCGCATCGACCAGCGCCTGATCCGAATCGTCTGCCACATCCGTGCCGACCGGCGTGAGCGTCTCACCCTGCTCATCCGGCACATAGACAACCGCCGAATCCCCGCCCGACGGGTTAGGGTTCTCGGGCTGCACCGGATTTTCCGGCTGCTCCTTGTCGTCCGGCTCTGTGGTATCGTCCGGCGTCACGTCCGGCTCAACCGTCTGGTCAGGCTCGGTCGTATCATCCGGCTGCCGTCCGCTCACATATCCGAAAACACAGGCTGCGACGACCACCAGTATAATGACGATCACCGCCGCCAACACTTTGCCTTTTTTGTTCATAATATCCGCGCTCCTTTCGCGTGCCGCCGCCTGTTCAGCCGCGGCAAGGGGGTTGTGCAGTCATTATACCACATCAGTCGGAAAAATCCAGACCCCGGCACGCGAAAATCATTCCTTCGGCGGCTGCTTTTTCCGGCGGCGCACCGCCTCGGTCAGCAGGTACTCGATCTGCCCATTGACCGAGCGGAACTCGTCCTCCGCCCAGCGGGCGATCTCATCATAGAGCGAGGCAGACAGCCGCAGCGGCACCTGCTTTTTCGCTTTTTCCTTGTCTGCCACGGCTGCACCTCCTTTGTTCCTTTATCGCATGCTAAGCCATACCCTGCGAATAAAAAACACCAGAAATCCCAAACACAATGCAGCGAGTCCCCCACAGACCAGCCGCACCGCAATGCCGCTGTTGATCGCTATTGCACAGAGCAGCATAAACACACCGAGCGTCAGCATAAACAACGTGATCACCGCCGCCAATGCGATCCGCAGCGGCTTTGGCACGCACCGGGACTGTGCGCCTGTTACCGCACCGCCCGCCATCAGGCTGAGCAGAAAATCGAGCAGCATCGTACAGCCTCCCTTCCTACCTCTATATTTTAATAGATCGAGCCGGAATTGACAACAGGCTGCGCGTCCTTGCCCGCACAAAGCACGACCATCAGGTTAGAGACCATCTGTGCCTTGCGCTCGTCGTCCAGATCGACAACCTGCTTACGGCTGAGTTCGTCCAGCGCCATCTCGACCATACCGACCGCACCTTCGACGATCATCTTGCGTGCGTCTACGACTGCGCTCGCCTGCTGACGCTGCAGCATAGCAGCCGCAATTTCAGGCGCGTAGGCGAGCGTTGTGATACGGGCTTCCTCCACCTTCAGACCGGCACAGGAAACACGCTTCTGGATCTCCTCCGCCAGCACGCCTGCGATCTCCTGTGCCGAACCGCGCAGGCTCTTTTCGTCGCCTGCTTCGGAAACGTCATAAGGGTACAGACGCACAGTGTTGCGCAGCGCCGCGTCCGACTGGATGGACAGGAACTCCTGATAATTATCGACCGCGAACACCGCTTTGGCCGTGTCCTCGATGTGCCAGATGACCGCGATACCGATCACGATTGGGTTGCCGAGCAGGTCGTTGATCTTCTGCTTGTCGTTGTTGAGCGTCATGGTCTTGAGCGACAGCTTTTTGCTCATGGCCGCCGCCTTGACGATCTTGCCGCTCGACGGGTTTTCCTCCTTGGACAAGTGGGTCAACGCTGCCTCGCTCGCGCTCTGCGCCGCCGGATTGACCGAACTGCAGAACGGGTTGACAAAAAAGATACCCTCGCCCTTGAGCGTACCAACATATGTACCAAACAGCGTCAGCACGAGCGCCTCGTTCGGCCCGAGCACCTTAATGCCCGCGAACAGCAGCCAGCACGGCAGACACCAATAGAAGATGCACACCACCAGCAGCGCAACTATACCGCCGCTGCTGCCATTTGCCGAAAGCTGCATTGCGCTAAACACAATGCCTGCCACGGCCGCCAACATCAGCACAATATTGAGCAGCAAAATTCCCAAACCATTCGGCGCGCGCAGCACCTTTTCCTGATACTCCACATGTTGTTCATTCATATCTATCCCTCACAATCATATCAATTTGATATCACTATAATACAACCGCCCTTCTATACTGTCAAGAGCATTTTTAACAAAAAGAAAAGCGCCCGTTTGGGCGCTTTATCTGAAAATATCCGGCAAATACAGGTCATGCCGCGGAACCTTACCCCAATCGAAGGACGAAACCAGCTCGCGCGCTGCGACCGGCTCAGGCCGGTCGATCAAACCGGCGGCGCAGGCCAGTGCACCAATCACTTGCTCGGGCGTGAACCGCTCACGCAACAGGCCGAGGTCGAGGTCCTCGTCCCGTTTGGACAGTCGCCGGCCGTCATGGTCACACAGCAGCGGCAGGTGTGCGAAGCGCGGCGGCGCAAAGCCGAACAGCCGGTGCAGCCATATCTGCCGCGGGGTGCTCGAAATCAAATCCGCACCACGCACGACCTCGTTTACCCCGGTCAGCGCGTCGTCCACCACGACCGCAAGCTGATAGGCAAACACGCCGTCCGACCTGCGCACGATGAAATCCCCGCACTCCTCCGCGAGGTTTTCCGCATACTCGCCCCAAACCACGTCGGTAAATCGCACGACCTCGTCCGGCACACGCACGCGCGTCGCCGGCGCACGGGTCTTACGCTTTTCGGCCACCTGTTCGGGCGTGAGATCCCGGCAGGTACCCGCATACAGCACGCGCCCATCCGACAGATGCGGCGCGGATGCCGCATGCAGCGCCGCGCGCGAGCAAAAGCAGGGATAAAGCAGTCCCTTTTCCCGCAAAACCGCTTCATACTGCGCGTAAATATCCGACCGTTCAGACTGATACGGCACTTCGCCGTCCCAATCCAGCCCCAGCCAGCGCAAATCGTCCATAATCAAATCGGCAAAGCTGCGCGGGCAGCGCATCGCGTCCAAGTCCTCAATACGCAGCAAAAACTGCCCGTTTTGCCGTCTGGCGCTCAAAAATGCCAGCAACGCGCACAGCACGTTGCCAAGGTGCATCCGCCCGCTCGGGCTGGGCGCAAAGCGTCCGATGGTCTGCATGCCTGTCCCTCCCCTTTCGTCCCCTTATCTTACCACAACCACAATCCCCTTTGCAACGGGCATGCGCTCCTGTATAATGAAAGGCAGGAAGGAAGTGCTGACGATGAAAAAACGCCTGCTTTGTCTGCTGCTTACACTCGCGCTGCCGTTCGGCCTGTGCGCCTGCAAGGAAGAACCATCCGTGCCGACCGCCTCGGACGATCTCGCATCCCAGACCACACCTGAACCGCCCCCGGAACCCGATCCGGCCGAGGTCTACGTCGACGGCCTGACGCTCGAACAGCAGGTCGCGCAGTTGTTCTTTGCGCGCTGCCCGGACGTGGGCGCGGCCGACCTCGCTGCGCAGTACGACATCGGCGGGTATATCCTGTTTGGCCGCGACTTTGAGGGGCAGACACTGGAAAGCGTAACGCAGACGATCCAGTCCTATCAGGACGCCGCCGCGACCCCCATGTTGATCGGTGTGGACGAAGAGGGCGGCACGGTCACGCGCGTCAGCCTATACAGCGCGTTCCGCGCAGCAGGGCGCTTCCAGTCGCCGCAGGCGCTGTTCGCTGAGGGCGGCCTCCAGCGCATCGAAGAGGACACCGTGGAAAAGGACGCGCTGCTCGCCTCGCTCGGCATCAACGTCAATCTCGCACCTGTGTGCGATGTGTCGACCGCCCCGGCGGACTTCATCAACGCCCGCGCATTCGGACAGGATGCCGAAGCGACAAGCGAATACGTCCGCACGGTTGTCCAGCAGATGAAATCCGACGGCATGGGCATGGTGCTCAAGCATTTCCCGGGTTACGGCAGCAATGTCGACACGCACACCGGCATCGCGCAGGACACACGGCCAATCGAGCAGTTCCGTCAGTCGGATTTCCTGCCGTTTACAGCAGGTATTGAAACAGGCGCACAAGCAATTCTCGTCTGCCACAACATTGTCGCCTGCATGGACGACACCCTGCCCGCTTCGCTCTCCCCTGCTGTACACGACGTTCTGCGGGACGAACTCGGCTTTGACGGCGTGGTGATGACCGACGACCTTGTTATGCAGGCGATCACCGACTATACGGGCGATGCGGACGCAGCCGTGCTTGCCGTGCAGGCAGGCAACGATATGCTGATCTCATCCGACTTTGTCACGCAGTACAATGCGGTGCTTGCCGCCGTCGAGGACGGCACCATCACCGCCGACCGCATCCGCGAATCTGCCGTTCGTGTCGTGCACTGGAAAATCGAGTTGGGGCTGATCGACGCATAAGTCCGCTGGCACACCAAAAAAATCTCCCGCAGGGGAGATTTTTTTCGCATCGGTGCAACCAAACGACGCAAACCACCGTATATCAGGATGAAGGCACAACAGAAAGGGGGCGGTATTCCATGACCGATGAAAAGCTGATCCAAGCCTTACGGCGCGGCCATCGCGATGCGCTGCACCGGGCGATCGACCGGTACAGCAGCTACGTCGCCGCGGTCGCACGCAATGTGCTGGGCGAACAGGCCGCACGGGAGGATTTGGAGGAAATCGTCTCGGACGTATTCATCGCACTGTGGCGCGCGGCTGAACGGCTGGAGGAAAGCCGCCCGCTTACCAGCTATCTGGCCGTGATCGCGCGGCATGCAGCCATCGACCGTCTGCGCCGCCTGCGGCCGGAGGAGCCGCTCCCCGAGGACGATATCCTGACCGCGGGCGAGGCCCAACAGCCCGAAACCGAGGCGCTGCGGCGCGACCGGGCGCAGACGCTGCGGCGCGTGCTGCTCGAACTGCCCGCGGACGACCGCGAGATCTTTGTGCGGTTCTACTATTACCGGCAGGGCGTGCATGAAATCGCACAACAAATGCAGATGAATGAGTCGACCATCAAAGCGCGGCTTTCGCGCGGACGCACCAAGCTGCGCGACAAACTGACCCGGGAGGTGGGCGGATATGCGGATCTCTGAACTGTTTGACGAACTGAATCAACCTGAGCTGGACGAATTGCTCGATCTGCCGGTGCGCGGCACGGAAGCCATATCCACGCGCGATATCCGCTGCCGGGTCGACCGGGCACTCGACGAGGATCCCATGGAAAGGAGGATCCATATGAAACGGACATACAAAAAAGTGCTGTGCGCGGCGCTGATTGCCGCCGTGCTGCTGACCGGCGCGCTGGCGACCGCATCCCGCCTCAACCTGCTGCGCGGCTGGCTGTCGGACGACGGCATCGGCGAGCTGGTTGTCAACACCGAAAAGCAGTCGATCGAAAACGGCGACCTGCGGCTGACGCTCGAGGAGTCGCTGGCCGACGAAACCCTGACCTATATCGCCTACTCTCTGACCGCGCTGACCGACGAGGGGCAGGCAATCCTTGACGATCTACAGCAAGAAGAAGGCGGACAGTATCATTGGACAGGCGAAGGCATTACAACCGGGCTTGAACCTTCCGCTGATGTGCTGGTCGGCGTGTATGCCACTTCTTCTACCAGAGTCACCAACCGCACCCCCCGCAACAGCTCGATTCGGTCGGAAAGCATACCAACCGGCCAGCCCAACAAGCTGCTGTACCGCTCCTATTTCCTCGGCAAGGGCGGCGTTTATCTGACGCTGGACGGCGCAGACGGACAGCTAGATGTGCCCCAGAGTGCGAACGCACAGAGCGCCGAAATCGAGTTCGACTTCCCCACCAATATCCCGCTGCCCAATGGCGAGGAAGCGACGTTCTATTCCCTGCACCTGACCAGCCTTGGCTATGCGCTGGATGCAAAAGCGTGGTTTGCAGACAGCATCAAGCAGCAATTTGAACTGGAATACATGCTGCACCTGCTGATGAAGGACGGCAGCATCCGCACGATGACCCAGCTGGCGGTAGACAACACCTACACCGGCGGCCTTGGACGCTGGAACGAAGTGCTCGACCTGAAAACGGTCGACGCCGTCATTCTGAACGATACCGCCTATTATCTGAACGGCCGCGACCCCAAGCCGTATCATCTGCCGGACGAATACCATATCGTTCGGCTCGAGCCGAAAACCATCTACACCGTACCCGGCACAAAAAACGATGTGCCGTATGATGCCCCCATCCCCGGCTATCCTGCCAGAGACCTGCTCGAGCCGCTCGGCGGCACGGTCGACTGGGACGAAGAGACCCAGACCGCCGTGCTGACGCTTGGCGAATACACCTGCACGGTCACAGTCGGCAGCCCGACTATACAGTACGGCGACGGCGAGACCTATACCGACCCGTTCTATCCCTCCCTTGCCGAGGTAATCGACGGCAAACTATACCTCGGGCCGTTCGGCTTCGAGCGCTTCCTCGGCCTGCGCAGCTGCGGCTGTGACCGCTACGCAGGCGAAATCATGGACCTGACAGACATTCAGGCAGTCTACTACACAAAATAGTACCCTCCCACGGCCTGCGTACAAACGCAGGCCGTTTTTTGTTGCAAATTTTCTCTTGACAAATCCCTTTTTTACCTGTATACTCAATTCATACAAAACACCTATGAATTAAGGAATTTGGGTGACATCACACCATTCGGCAAGAGCGATTTGCGAGCAAATTTTATATCCGGGTGCGGCGCGTTTTTGCAGCAATACTTGATGTATTGCAAAAAAGCGCAACAAAAGCCGGGTAAAAATTTTCCGCAAAGCACCGTAGGCGTACTGGCGCGTTGTTGCCCCAAGAAAGGCGGTACGCCCCATGGCAGATATCAAGCATAGCTTTGCCGAGCTGATCGGCAACACCCCGCTGTACGCGGCAGACAAATTCGCTTCCAAAGTTGGCGCAGACGCGCAGATCCTCGCGAAGCTCGAGTATTTCAATCCGGCAGGCTCGGTCAAGGACCGCGTCGCAAATGCAATGATCAACAAAGCGGAAGAAAGCGGCGCGCTCAAGCCGGGCGCGACCATCATCGAACCGACCAGCGGCAACACCGGCATCGGCCTTGCGGCGGTCGCGGCAGCCAAGGGCTACCGCATCATCCTGACCATGCCCGAGACGATGAGCGTCGAGCGCCGCAACATGCTCAAGGCATACGGTGCCGAACTGGTGCTGACCGACGGCGCAAAGGGCATGTCGGGCGCGATTGCCAAAGCGGATGAGCTGGCAAAGGAAATCGAAAACAGCTTTATCCCCGGCCAGTTTGTCAACCCGGCCAACCCCGCCGCGCATTACGCCTCGACCGGCCCCGAGCTGTGGGCGCAGACCGACGGCAAGATCGACATTTTCGTCGCAGGTGTCGGCACAGGCGGCACGATCACCGGCGTCGGCCGTTACCTCAAGGAGCAGAATCCTAATATCAAGGTCGTCGGCGTAGAGCCGGATGAGTCCCCCGTGCTGACCACCGGCAAGGGTGGCCCGCACAAGATTCAGGGCATCGGCGCGGGCTTTGTGCCCGAGGTGCTTGACACCAAGATTTATGACGAGGTCATCCGCGTCAAGGGCGACGATGCTTTCGTCGCTGCGCGCACCTTCACGCACAGCGAAGGCCTGTTCATCGGCATTTCGTCCGGCGCGGCGCTGCACGCTGCCGCGCAGCTCGCCCAGCGTCCGGAAAACAAGGGCAAGACCATCGTCGCCCTGCTGCCGGACACCGGTGACCGTTACCTGTCCACCCCGTTGGTCAGCGATTAATCCCCGGAACGCACAAAAAGCCTGTCAAAAGACAGGCTTTTTTCTTTCGCGTACAGAACAGGGCGGCGCTTTCCGCGCCGCCCTGCTGGCTCAATCCGTGATAACGATGCTCTCGATCACCGGCTGGTTCTCCGGCAGCACCGTGCCGTTGCCATCCTCGACCTTGGTGTTCTCGCAAATCTGGTCGACAATGTCCATGCCTTCCGTCACATAACCGAAGCAGGCATACTGCCCGTCCAGATAGGTGCTGTCCTGATGGACGATGAAGAACTGCGAGGACGCGCTGTCCATATCCTGCGCGCGCGCCATCGAGATCGCGCCGCGCGTATGCGACAGGTCGTTTTCGATGCCGTTTTCCGCAAACTCGCCCTTGATATTCTGCTCCGAGCCGCCCGTACCGTCGCCGTTCGGGTCGCCGCCCTGCATCATAAAGCCATTGATGATGCGATGGAAGGTCAGACCGTCATAAAAGCCGCTCCCGGCCAAATCGAGAAAGTTCTGTACGGTGATCGGCGCGGCGTCGCCATCCAGCTCGACCGTGATCGTCCCCATGTCCTTGATCGTGATCTCGACGTGGTGCGTGCCGACGCCCTCTGCCACATCCTGCGAGGAATCCATCTGCTCGTTTTGGCTCTCATCTGCCGTGTCCTGCGTCGTGTCCTTGCCGCCGCAGCCGCCAAGCAGCAGCGCGACCAGCAGACAAAAGCTCAGTGCAATGCGTTTCTTCATGTGCTTTACTCCTTTCATCCATCGTTCCGCTTTACACAGAGCGGCTCTGCGCCACTGGGCGGCGCACCGCATTGTCCTGAAAGCGGAAGAAGTTGGGTTGGTGGCGCGACTGTGTGTATTCAAACATCACGCCGTCACTGTTGTAGGTCTGGCTGCTGACGACCGCAAGGCAGTTGCAGTCGCCCATGTCCAGATATTGCAGGTCGAGCAGCGTGGCCTTTTCGACCGTCACCACCCGCTTGCTGTTGATAATGGATAAGTGCAGCTCATTCTCCAGATAGCGGTAGATCGACTGCTCGGCGATCTCACGCGTCAGGCCGCGCGCAACGTCCTGCCGGAAATAGCTGTGGTTAAAAATCAGCGGCCGATCGTTGAGATAGTGCAGACGCTGGATATAATAAAGCGGTGTGCCCTCATCAAAGCCGGTTTTGGCCGCAAGCGCGGCATTGGCCGTCAGTTCGGAAAAAAGCAGAATTTCGCTCGTGCCGCGCCAATGGTTGCGCGCGGCAGACTCGGCGAACGACTCGATCGTACCGAGCGTGAATGTCGCCTGCTGGGCAGGCTCAAAGATATTGCGCACGCCCTTGCCCTGCATGGTCTGCACATAACCGATGCGCACCAGCTCACCGACTGCACGGCGCAGCGTATTGCGCGAGCAGTCCAGTTCGGCAATCAGCGTGTGCTCGGAAGGCAGCAGCGCCTGCGGTGCATATTGGCCGGATTCGATCTTTTCTTTCAGATATTGAAAAATCTGTTCGTATTTTGCCTTCGGCATGACGCTCTCTCCCACAACGAAATGGTTCTTCGCTATGCGTCCCCCCAGAACGCATGATTCTTTTTGATTATACCATGTATGAACAAGTTCGTCCAGAGCAAAACAACTTGTTCAAACAATTCCAGCATAATGTCGAACACCAGAAATGCTATTATAGCATATTGCTAAAATACCTTCTTTTTATCCGGCGAAACACCTAAAAAAGTAATAGTTTTTTTGTTAAATAATGGTCTTGCAAAACACCCTTTAACGCGGTATCCTATGCACAGTAAAACTTGTTTGAACAAGAGCTGATACGAGAAAAGTGGATTGAAAACAGGAGGTAGCTTCATGGCAAAATACCAGCAGGACGTCCAGACGCTGCTCGGCGGCAAGGGCAACATCCAGGCGGTATCGCACTGCATGACGCGCATGCGCTTCGTGCTGGTCGATCCGAAAAAGGCGGATGAGAAGGCGATCGAGCAGATCCCCAGCGTCAAGGGTACATTCACGCAGGCCGGTCAGTATCAGGTTATCATCGGCAACGACGTGGCAAACTTCTATCAGGAATTCACCAAATTCGCGGGCATCGAGGGCGTGAGCAAGGACGCGGTCAAGAGCGCGGCCAAGACCAACCAGAACCCTGTGCAGCGCATCATGGGCGCGCTGGGCGAAATCTTCGCCCCGATCATCCCGGCGCTCATCTGCGGCGGCCTTGTGCTCGGCTTCCGCAACATCATCGGCGAAGTTGACCTGTTAAACGGCCGCACCCAGTCGCTAGCCGATGTGTCCCAGTTCTGGGCGGGCATGTACAGCTTCCTGTGGCTGATCGGCGAGGCGATCTTCCACTTCCTGCCCGTCGGCATCACTTGGTCGATCACCAAGAAAATGGGCACGACCCAGATCCTCGGCATCGTGCTCGGCCTGACGCTGATCTCCCCGCAGCTGCTCAATGGCTTCTCGGTTGCCACCACCCCAACCAGCGAAATCCCGGTTTGGGACTTCGGCTTTGCGCAGGTGCAGATGATCGGCTATCAGGGTCAGGTCGTCGCCGCGATCCTCGCGGGCTTTGTGCTCGTCTACTTGGAGAAATTCTTCAAGAAAATCTGTCCTGAAGTCATCAGCATGGTCGTCGTGCCGTTCTGCGCGCTGGTGCCTGCTGTACTGATTGCGCATACGGTCGTCGGCCCGATCGGCTGGAAGATCGGCGACTTTATCGCCAATATCGTCAATATGGGTCTGGCATCCAATTTCAAGCTGGTGTTCGCAGCGCTGTTCGGCCTGCTGTACGCACCTGTCGTTATGACCGGCCTGCACCACATGACCAACGCCATCGACTCGCAGCTGGTCAACACCTACGGCGGCACCAACCTCTGGCCAATGATCGCGCTGTCCAACATCGCGCAAGGCTCGGCGGTTCTGGCTATGTCCTTCCTGCAGAAGCGCAATGAGCGCGCGCAGCAGGTCAATATCCCGGCGTGCATCTCCTGTTATCTGGGCGTTACCGAACCGGCGCTGTTCGGCGTCAACATGAAATACGGCTTCCCACTGATCTGCGGTATGATCGGTTCGGCCTGCGGCGCGGTCATTTCGATCGGCACGGGTGTGACCGCCATCAGCATTGGCGTCGGCGGCCTGCCGGGCATCCTGTCCATCTATCCGGAATACTGGATGAATTTCCTGCTCGCAATGGCTGCGGCAATCGTCGTGCCGTTCGTACTGACCTACATTGTCGGCAGCCGTAAGCTGTCCAAGGAAGACCGCGTGATGGAGCCTGCTCCGGCAACGCCTGTCATCGAAGAATCCGCCCCGGCCGCTGTCGAAGCGCCTGCTGCAGCGATCACGCTCAAGGCAATTTGCGACGGTCACACCCTGCCGCTCTCTGAGGTGCCGGACGATGTATTCTCCAAGGGCGTCATGGGCGAAGGCATGGCCTTTGAACCGACCGGCGACACCATCTACGCCCCGGCGGACGCCAAGGTTACGGTCGTTATGGAGGACAGCCGCCACGCCTGCGGCCTGCAGCTGGCCGACGGCACCGAGCTGCTCATCCACATCGGTGTGGATACCGTAGACATGAAGGGCGACGGCTTCACCCTGTTCGTCCACGAGGGCGATACCGTCAAGGCGGGCGACAAGCTCATCACCTTCTCCCCCGATAAAATTGCAGCAGCTGGTCATCCGAAAACCACCGTATTTATCGTTACCGAGCCGGCTGGTCACAATAATATGACATTCCACACGGGCATCGACGCTGCGCACAGCGCAACAGCATCAGCCGAGCTGGCCTAACGCGAAAGGAGCATCCCCCTATGTATGATTTCCGCAAAAGTGTTGTCTATCAGTGCTACTTCAAGTCGTTTTTCGACGCGGACGGCGACGGCGTAGGCGATCTGCGCGGCGTAACCGCCAAGCTCGACTACCTCAAAACGCTGGGCGTGGATTATATTTGGCTCAACCCGTTCTTTCCCTCCCCGCAGCGCGACAACGGCTATGACGTTGCCGACTATTGCGCAGTCGACCCGCACTTCGGCACAATGGCGGACTTCGAGACGCTGTCCCAAGAAGCCGCAAAGCGCGGCATCCGCCTGATGCTCGACATGGTGTTCAACCACACCTCGACCGAGCACGAATGGTTCCAGAAGGCGCTCGCAGGCGACAAGGAATACGAGGACTTCTATATCTGGCGCGAGGGCGGCGCAGACGGCACACCTCCGAACAACTGGGAAAGCAAATTCGGCGGCAATGCGTGGCAGTATGTGCCCGAAAAGGGCAAATGGTACCTGCACCTGTTCGACCGGACGCAGGCTGACCTCAACTGGGAGAACCCACGCGTCCGCAAGGAGCTGCAAAACGTCATTCGCTTCTGGATGGATAAGGGTGTAAAAGGCTTCCGTTTCGACGTGGTTAACCTCATCAGCAAAGGCTCATACGAATCCGACTATGAGGGCGACGGCCGCCGCTTCTACACCGACGGCCCGCGTATCCATGAGTTCCTGCATGAGCTGAGCGCCGCAACCTTCGGCACGGACGCCGAGATCATCACGGTCGGCGAAATGAGCAGCACGAGCATGGAAAACTGCTACCGCTACGCAGGCGCAGACACCGGCGAGCTGAGCATGGTGTTCTCGTTCCACCACCTGAAAGTCGACTTTGTCGGCAATGAAAAGTGGGTGCTGGTGCCGTTTGACTTCGGCAAACTCAAAAACATCCTTTTCTCGTGGCAGACCGGCATGAGCGACCACAACGCATGGAACGCGGTATTCTGGTGCAACCACGACCAGCCGCGCGTCGTCTCCCGCTTCGGCGACGAGGGCGAATACTGGACGGAATCCGCCAAGATGCTCGGTACGGTCGTGCACTGCCTGCGCGGCACGCCCTATGTCTATCAGGGCGAGGAAATCGGTATGACAAACGCGGGCTTTACCTCGCTCGACCAGTACCGCGACGTGGAAAGCATCAACCACTATCACATTCTGCGGGCACGCGGCCTGCACGAGGACAGCGTTTACGATATCCTGCGCGTGCACTCGCGCGACAACAGCCGTACACCCATGCAATGGGATGCAGGCGCGCAGGGCGGCTTCACCACGGGCACGCCATGGATCAGCGTCAACCCCAACCACACCCGCATCAACGCGGCCGCACAGGTAGGCGAGCCGAATTCCGTATTCGCGCACTACCGCAAGCTGATCGCACTGCGCAAGCAGTACGACGTGATCGCCTACGGCGATTTTGCTCCGCTCGACCAGCAGCACCCACAGGTTTTGGCCTATACCCGCCGCTTAAATGGCGAGCAGCTTATCGTCGTCAACAACTTCTACCGCACCGAGGTGGACTGGACTTGCCCGGTCGATCTCGAAGGCTTCACCTGTCTGCTGTCCAACTATGCGGACGCGGCGGTGCAGACCAAGCTGCACCTGCGGCCGTATGAATCGGTTGTGCTGTACCGTGCGGCACAAAACTAATACACCTTCCCCCTGCCCAGTGTTGACTGGACATAAGAAAGAGGCCGGACAAATTTGTCCGGTCTCTTTCTTTTTATCGCAAATAACATCAGGGACGCTGGAGCACAGCGTCCCTGATGTTTGCAGCAATTCACCGCAGGAGAAAAGAAAGGATAAAAGAAATCAGCTAATCGTTTTACTTTTTGTAGAAATCCGGGGTGCCGCCGGTGACGACCTTTTCGGCCACGCC
>OERW01000215.1_pt1 | contig 14113 bp, 20 predicted proteins | sample 1540091 | NCBI WGS metagenome assembly OERW01 (sample SAMEA3891889, study PRJEB23780) | metagenome | biome: terrestrial biome; feature: animal house; material: Caecal content | place: Italy | collected 2015-05-05 | reverse complement strand
GGCTCGCCGTGCCCGGCGGGCGTCTGCTTGACGCTGGGCGATGAGGACGCCGAGGAGCTGACCGGCGCAGAATACCGCGATTTCATGAAGGATATCAAGGTGGAAGAAGTGTTGCGGCTGGCTTTTCTGGATCATCAGTACACCGCGTCTGACTGCCGTCTGCTGACGCCGGAGGAATACGACAGGGAATATGGGGAGGATGAACCATGCTGAAAGCAGAAGTGAACGGAACACATGTTACTGTGGAGATGTACGGCTCTGGCCTGACGCCGTATGCAGACGTTATGCGTCTGTTGCTATCCGTGTATGACGCTTTGGAAAAAACGAGGATTGGAGCAGGAGATGCCCTGATGGCTTATATCTGCGAATCAATGGAAAATGGTGAATTTTTGAGGTGCGTCAGAGAAGGCGATGAGCCAACATGAAAACCATCTCGATTGTCAACCTCAAGGGCGGCGTCGGCAAGACCTCGACAGCGATCTCGGTCGCGGCGGCGTTGGCCGAGCGCGGCAAACGAGTGCTGCTGCTGGACGCAGACCATCAGTGCAACCTGTCGCTGCACCTGCGCGCGGACATGGACGCCCCGGACGTTTGCACGATTCTGGACGGCGGTGAGCCGTACTACGAGAACCTGCTGCAGCACACCTACCTGCGCGGCGTGGACATCGTGCCCGGCTCGCTTGACCTGATGGCCTATGATCTGGGCGTACTCAACGGCAACCCGCAGCGACGCGCGGCGATCCGCGACTTTGCGGCGGCGCTGGCCGAGGACGATGTGTACGACTACATGCTGGTAGACTGCCCGCCCGCGTTTTCGGCAAGCTGTGCGGCGACGCTGTATGCGGCGGACGAGGTCATCATCCCAACCAGCATCGGACAGTATGAGGAGTGGGGCGTGGAAAATCTGACCCGCCAGATCGACGGCATGCTTTCCGTTAATCCGCAGCTGCACCTCGGCGGCCTGCTGGTCACCATGTGGCACAATGCGCCGCTGGTCGTGCAGGGCGAGGCGCGCATGCGCGAGGCGTTTCCCGGTCGCGTGTTCAGCACCGTGATCCGGCGCACTGACAAGGTCGGCGAGAGCGCCTATTACCGCGAGAGCGTGCTCGACTATTCGCCCACCAGCGCGGCGGCACGGGATTACCGGAAGTTCGTGGACGAGTATTTCGGAGGCGAAGCAAATGGCGAAAAGTAAATTCAATCTGGCAGAAAAGCTGGGGGGCGTGTCCAATTTGAACACGCCCGACATGCAGGTCGTCCAGATACCGCTCTCGCAGCTAATTGTCAATGAACACAACTTTTTCACGGTCGAGGATGTGCAGGAACTGGCAGACCATATTGCGCTGCATGGACTTTTCAATCCACTGACGGTCTGTGCGGCAGGGGAGGGCAAGTATCGCATCGTCGCTGGACACCGCCGCCGCAAGGCGCTGGAGCTGCTGGGACGAAAGGACGCGCCGTGCATCATCAAGAATTACGACGGCGAGGACAGTGAGATGGTAGCGCTGATCCAGTCCAACCTGACCAGCCGCGAGTTGACCTACTACGAAAAGATGGAGGCCGTGATCCGCCTCGAAAAGGCGCTGCGCAGCATGAAAGAACGCGGCGTAGAATTGCCAGGTCGCCTGCGTGACCACCTCGCCGAGCAAGTAAGCGAGAGCGCGTCTGCCGTCCACCGTATGCAGTACATCCACAAAAACCTGTCGCCCGCGCTGCTGGAAGCGCTGCGGCGCGAACAGATAGGAGAATCGGTCGCGGACGAGCTGGCGCACAGTCCCAAGAAGGTGCAGACCGAGTTCGAGCAACGGATCGCACGCGGCGAAACCTTCCGCGCGCAGGATGTCAAGGCCGCGCGGGACAAGCCGACCGTCTCGGACGGTGTGGTCGATGCGTTCCTGCTGCAGCATATCGCAAAAGGACACGAAGCTGAACTTTTCCGCGTTCTGCACGACAGTCAGCGCATGGCGGCGATCCAGCTGATATCGGAAATTAAAAGCGCGCTGCATTTCTGGGGATATCAAGGTTTTACGTCGGAAGGTGTATGGTTTGACCTCAATGGCAGTGGGCTGGAAGTGAAAAAGCCATTTCAAGGCAAGCTGTCGTGGTCGCAGATCGTGCAGCGGCTGCGCGGCATGGTGGAGAGCGGCAAGATCGCGCCGCCTGCGGATGAACCAGACCCCGCGCTCGAAGCGCAGGCGCTGCGCCAGCTGGACGAGCAGATGCAACAGGCGACCGCCGAGCCCGTTCCCGCAGCACCGTCCATCACAGAAAAGGATTTCAAGGCGCTTGATAAGATCATCGCCGCAGGCAAGGAAACGAGACTGCCGTGCGCCGCGTGGTTTTCGACTGATGTGCTGCCGCCGGATGGTGCGCGCATCATTGCACAGGACAAAGACGGGTTTACCGATGAGGGGGAATTCCTCGGCAGTGGACTCAACAATTCGGTTGTGTCGTGGGATGAGGTTGTCCGCTGGACGATCCACCCGGACGACGAGGCGTACACCGAGCCGGTGCAGCAGGCAACTGCCCCGCAGTCCGCGCCGGTCTGGCACCCGTACCCGGATGAGAAGCCAGAAGAGGGGCAGAAGGTGCTGGTGCAAAAGGATAATGGCTATTATTCGGCGCTTGTCTACCGTGACGGCAAGTGGTATCTGCCGGAAATGCTGCACCACCCGATGAAAGTCAGCGTGCATTGGTGGTCGGCCGAGCTGCCGCCGGCGGTAGTCAAATGAACCTGTCCGACTGTACAAAGGCCGATTTGCTCTGGATCATCAAGCAGATATGTAAAGATGAGTTGTCCGATCACAGGTTGCAGTGGGCCTTAAATGATCTTGAGTATGAGAAAGAGCGGGAGCGGCTCGACCGTGCGGATCAGGCGCGGCAAGCAGCGTCTGCCGCATCCCAGCGGTATGTTGAACTGATGAAACCGTATGAGGGCATGCCGCTCTTTAAGGTGCCGATGGACGTTTTGCAGCAGGCCGATGCCGCGCTGGCTGAGTCTCGCGCCGCGAATAAGCAGTGGGCGAAGTTGATGGGAGTGAAAATAAAATGAGCATAAAGCCGATCTTGTTTGACACCGAAATGGTGCGCGCGTTGCTGGAAGGCCGAAAGACAGTGACGCGGCGGGTGGTGAAGCCGCAGCCGGTGCTGGACGGCCATCTTTGGAAGCTGGGTGGCGCAGCGTGGAGCGACAGCGTGCTGTCCGTTCCTGTGATGCTTGGGCATAGCCTGTATAATCGTGCGCCATATCAGCCCGGTGATGTGCTGTGGGTGCGGGAGACATGGTGCGAAAAAATGGGAAGGAGAGGGGAGTATCTTTATCGTGCCTATGCAGGAGAACGTGATGATACCAGAGATTATGTAATTTCTCACAACACATGGCGACCTTCTATTCACATGCCGCGCGAAGCCGCCCGCATCTTTTTGCGGGTGACCAGCGTTCGGGTCGAGCGGTTGCAGGCGATCACCGAAGAAGATGCCAAGGCAGAGGGCGCAGAGAAAATGTACCCATACACAGACCCGGAGACGGGGAAAACAGCTTTTCTTCTGCATGAAAACGGAACATACCGCGCCGGGTTCTCCCAAATATGGGATAGCACCATACCAAAGCGCCCAAGTCTGTTCGAACGATATCTGTATTATTGGGAGTATAACCCGTGGGTGTGGGTGATCGAGTTCGAACGGATCAGCAAGGAGGAGGCTAAGCATGCAAAACCCGAATAAATTCCCGCATCGCTGCTGCACGCATTACAACGAAAAGGGCTATGACGACGGCTACCTCATGCTGCCCATCTTCCGCGTGCGGATCTGTCGCAACTGCGGCGAGTGTCAGGCCATGTGGGGGTGGGCGGCGGACATCCTGTTCAAGCTGGTGTTCCAGTGGTTCTGGGACGGGAAAGTACATCTCGTAAAAAAGGCCTCTTGACAAATCGAAAAATCCCGGATATTCTGAAAAATCATCTAAACGGGCATGGGAGGCTGCGGCCTCCCTGCACCCGTTTCGTGCCAGTGAAATGGAGGACGCATGAAACGACGCAAAACCATTCGCGCGGGGCGTTTGGTGTGGGATGTGATCTATACCGTACCGCGACCAAATGCAACGCAGCAAGAGCGAAAGCGCATCCGTGAGGTGACGGCTGAACAGGTCGCGCAGACAAATTGCAATACCGCGCAGCGCAAGCTGGAAATGCTGATGGCTGCGAATTTCGAGCCAGATGATTTGGTGTTCTCGCTAACCTATCGAGACGAAGATCTTCCGGCCAGTCCGGAAGTCACCCGGCGGCGGCTCGGTAAGGTTTTTACCCAGATCCGCGCCTACCGCAAAGCGCGCGGCTTGCCGGAACTCAAGTATATCTACGTTCTCGAGGGGCGGCACGGAGATCATCGGCCGCACGCACATCTGATCCTCAATGCCGTCGGCGATGACCTTGAGCTGATGAAGTCGCTTTGGGTATGGGGAGACAATGTGGATCTCAACTATATCGAGGATCGCGGGTATGATGTTTGGGCCGGTTACTTTACCAAAGAGCGGCGGGAGGCATCGCTCAATGGCAAAAAGCAGTTTGTCGGCAGCCGCAATTTGATGCGGCCGACCGTCACCTATCAATGGGTGGACGATGCGGCGATGATTGATCCGCCGCCCGGCGTGCAGGTGATTGATGACAGCGGCATCAAGCGAAATGATTATGCGTCCTGCCGTTATCTCAAGTACATGTTGCCGAAGCGGAAACCAAATAGGAAAAACAATGAAAATCTACGCGCACGCACGCGCGTAGTTGCTGACTTGGAATGGTCTGTAACATCTCACACAGGCATGGAGAAAAAGCCAAAACCCCCTCGACAAACTCAGAAAACCGCGTATAATGGAAGATAAGGAGCTGCCAATGATTAAGAACGGTTGGTACTGCTGCCCGTATTGTGGCAAGAAACTTTTCCCGGTTGAACCGGACACCACGGCGCACAATCTGCCGCAACGATGCAAAGCTTGTAAGCGCCAGTTATACGTGAATATTCCACCAGTGCCAAGTGCCAAAGTGCCAAGTGCCGATTGACCAAACCCGGAAATGGGTGTGGTCGGTCGGCGCTTTTTCTTTTGCCCGAAAGGAGGGCGTGCCATGAAAACCATTGCCGAGATCGCGGACGAGTACGAGCGCAATCTCGTCCCGCTGCGCCAGAGGCGCGACGAGGTGAAAGCGCAGGCCAAGGCCGAGCCGAGCGCTGAGCTGCGTATCCGGTTGTGGAATCGCGTCGGCATGCTGGAGGGCATGATCGACGACGGCGTTTATGCGGTGCGAACTATGCGGGGTGGGCATCGTGGCAAGTAAACCCCTGCGGCCGTGCCTGCATCCGGGCTGTACGGTGCTGGTGCGCAGCGGCTACTGCGACGCGCACCGCCCGCCGGAGACGGCGCGGCGCAGCGAAAAGAGCCAGTCGTACCGCCGCTGGTACAGCCTGCGCATCTGGACGGACGAGCTGCGGCCGCAGCAGCTGGCACGCGAGCCGTTCTGCAGAGACTGTGCCCGGCGTGGCCTGCGAGTTTACGCCACCGATGTTGACCACGTCGTGCCGCACGACGGCGACTGGTCGCTGTTCACTGATCCCAACAACCTGCAAAGCCTGTGCCACAGCTGCCACGGGCGCAAAACCATCGCGGAAAGCCGGGCAAAAGCAGCGCGTCGGAAGCGCTGACCGGCTGGACGCTCGGACAGGCGCGGCGCGGGCAGGATGCGCGCGGCTTTGGCGGGAAATCCGAGGATTTCCCGAGTATGCCCCCACCCCAAGAAAGTTTCGGGGGAGGGGGCGGAAGACCGCAGGCCACCCTCCGCGCAGGTTTTTTTCCCCACGGCGAGAAAACCGTGGTCAACGATCACCCCATAGTGGGCAAAGCGAGGTGAAACCCATGCAAACGACAACCCAACTGGAACTGCTCGATCCGGCGACCCTTATCCCGTCCGCGGGCAACCCTCGGGTGCATACCCAGCGTCAGCTCCGCGAGCTGCGTGGCAGCCTGCGCGAGTTCGGCGTGGTGTCGCCGGTGTTGATTGACCAGAATCACAACATCATCGCGGGACATGCGGTGGTCGAGGCCGCGCTGGCCGAGTGCGTCCCGTCTGTGCCGTGTGTCTATGTTGAACACCTGACGGCCGCGCAGCGCAAGGCATACATGATTGCGGACAACCGTCTGGCGGAAAAGTCCCGCTGGGATGACAACCTGCTGGACGCCTGCCTACAGGAACTGTTCGACGCGGGCTTTGACCTGCGCCTGACCGGCTTCGGCGAGTATCGCCTGTCCGATGCGCTGGCGCGTGATGCCGCGCCGGAAGTTCCCGACGGGGGTCAAGAAATTGACCGGTGCAAGCCGGGCGACCTATGGCAACTGGGCGCGCATCGCCTGCTGTGTGGCGACGCGACCAAGCCCGAGGACATGCAGCGGCTGATGCAGGGCGAGCGGGCGGCGCTGCTGCTGACTGACCCGCCGTATAACGTCGATTATCACGGCGGCACGTCCCAGCATCTGACGATTGAAAACGACAACCTGCCCGCGGAGCGCTTCCGGGCGTTCCTGACCGATGCGTTTTGCGCAGCGCGGGACGCGCTGCTGCCGGGCGCGGCGTTCTACATCTGGTATGGCGCAGCCAGCACGCAGGCGTTCCTCGCGGCGTGCGAGACGGCCGGTCTGCCTGTCCATTCCTTCCTTGTGTGGGTCAAAAACCAGTTTGTGCTGGGCCGTCAGGATTACAACTGGCAGCATGAGCCGTGTCTCGGCGGTGAGATCAAGGCGGACGACTACGAGCCTTGCATGTACGGCTGGGACGCGCGTGCGTCCCACCGCTGGTACGGCGGGGACGGGCAAGGCACGGTGTTTTTCTGTGACAAGCCGCAGGAGAGCGCCGAGCACCCGACCATGAAGCCGGTCGAGCTGTTTGCGCGGCAGATCCGCAACAGCACGCGCAAGGGCGAGATCGTGCTCGACCCGTTCTGTGGCTCTGGCACGTCGGTGCTGGCCGCCGAGACCTACGGCCGCAAGTGCCGGGCGATGGAGCTGTCGCCGCACAACTGCGACGTGATCCTCGCTCGCTGGGAGCAGATGACCGGCCACGCGGCGGTGCTGCTGGAAGGGGGTGCGGCCGATGCCAGGGCCGAGACAACCGATTGACCTGCTGGAATACAAGGGCAACAAGCATTTGACCAAAGCGGAAACCGAAGCACGGCGCGCGGCTGAGGTGAAGGCGCCGAAGCCGAAGGGCAAGCGGGTAAAGCCACCGGCCTACCTGCCGAAGAGCCTGCACAAGAAGTTCCGGTCGCTGGCAAAGCAGCTCATTGAAATCGGTATCCTTGCGGAGATCGACTACGACTGCCTTGCGCGTTACCTGCTGGCCGAGCAGGCGTATTTGGCGGTGACCGAGCAGGTCAACCGCGCGATCGCCAATCAGGCGATTTCGCTGCTCGAAGATCTCTCAAAAACGCAGACGCGGTATTTCAACCAGTGCAGTCGCGCGGCAGCCGATCTGGGTTTGACGATTTCCAGCCGCTGCCGTCTGGTCGTCCCCAAACCGCCCGAGGACGCGGCGGCAGGCGACCCGATAAACGATATGCTGGGACGGGAAAGGAGACATCAAGCATGACAGATAAGGAATCGGATTTCGCAAAGCTGTCCATTGAGACGACGGGAGCGCGAACCAGCAAGATTATTCTCAATGGGAAGGATATTTCCAATCAGTGCCGCAAGATTGTATTTACACACGAGGCGGGAAAAATCCCGACCGTATCGGTGGAATTGTTGGTGAACGACTGCAACTGCTTGCTGGAGCATCAGGAATTTTCTGTAGCGCTGGTGTGAGACGATGAATAAGCAAATCATGTGCAGCCTGTTCTACCCGATGATTAACAAGTTTGGCGTGTGCGAGAGCACGCTGCGCCGGGTCGAGCAGGTGCGGGAGTGCCCGCATCTTGAGATGCGCGAGCGGGTGTCCAATTTGAACACAGGAGGGAAAGCACATGCAAACGATAAGTGAGACCGTTTTTGTAAAAGCAAAGACGGCATTGAAAATTCGCAACGGGTTCGGGGAGGAGTTAGCCGAAATTCTCGAAGGCATGTTGTACGTCGGTGTGCTCGACAGAGAAACCGATGAGTATTTTGCTCGAGATGGGCTGGGGCGCTCTTTTTTGGTGGCAGAACTGAACGCCAGTGATGAGTTGGTGATCGAACCGGATTTTGAACAGGTCTTTTTCTGAAGATGCGTATCCGGCGCTGTGACAGGCGGTAACCGTCCCGCCTACATACTACCCAGACGGCGGCGGAAAGGAGCAATCCTTTCCCCGTCTGTCAGAGCGCCGGAGCGGAAGGAGGTGCGCCGATGTTTGACGCCGAGGCGGCGTCGTTTGTCTGTGAATTTATCGAATACCTGACCTGCTCGAACGGCGCGCCGTTCCGGCTCATGGACTGGCAGCGCGACGCCGTCACCGAGTTCTACGGCCAGATGATCGAGGCCGAGGGCGACGAGGCCGACCCTACGGGCAATTATATCCGGCGGTACCAGTACCTGTACCTCGAGATCGCGAAGAAAAACGGCAAATCCGAGCTTGCCGCTGCACTGGGTGTGTACCATCTGTACGCAGACGGCGAAATCAACGGCGAGGTCTACGTCGTCGCTGCCGACCGCGACAACGCGGGCATCGTGTATTCGGCCGCAAAGTGGATGGTGGAGCACTCGCCTGCGCTGATGAAACGCAGCCGCATCGTGGACAGCACCAAGACCATTTACGACACGGTCAGCGGCTCGAAGCTGAAAGTCCTGTCCTCGGAAGCCTACTCCAAGCATGGCTACAAGCCCAGCTGTGTCATCTTCGACGAGCTGCACGCACAACCAAACCGCGACCTGTGGGACGTCATGACGTTCGGTGCAGGCGACGCGCGCGAGCAACCGGTTTGGATCGTGCTCACCACCGCGGGCGACGACCCCGACCGCAAATCCATCGGCTGGGAAATCCACGAGAAGGCATTGACCATCCTGCGGTGCCGCGAGGGGCGCGCCCGCGAGGGCGACCTGGACGACCCACGTTGGCTGCCGATCATCTACGGCCTCGGCCTGATCGAGGACGAGGACGAGCTGAAGGCGATCAACATCTACGACGAGGAACTGTGGAAACGCTGCAACCCCTCGATCGGCAAGACCGTCAAGCTGTCTACCATTCGCGCCGAGGCGCAGGAGGCAAAGCGCAGCGAGGCGGCGGAGCGCCTGTTCCGCTGGCTGCGGCTCAATCAGTGGATCGCGACGCACACGGTTGGCTGGATTCCCGTGACCATCTACGACAAGACGCAGTGGAACCCGGAGGACTGCAAGGACTGGCGCGAAGCGGTGAACCTGCTGCGCGGCAAGAAGTGTTTCGGCGGCGGCGACCTGTCCAAGAGTACCGACCTCACTGCTTTCACGCTGCTGTTCCCACCGCAGGACGGGCTGGACAAGTGGGTCGCGCTGTTCACCGGCTGGATTCCGCTGGACGACATCGAGGCGCGCGAGCGCGCCGACCACGCGCCCTACCGCGACTGGATTCGCGCGGGCTTTATCCGTGGCTGTCCGGGCGACGTCATCGACTACGAGGACGTGCTGCAAACCATCGTGCAGGCCGCCGAGACATACGACCTGCGGATTATCGGCTTTGACCCGTACCTGTCCGCAACGCTGACGCAGCGCATCACGGCGCAGCTTGCCGGCAAGCCGACGCAGGTGGTTGAGATCCCGCAGGGTATTAAGTCGATTTCGCCGCCCATGAAGGAGATGGAGACGCTTATCCGCACGCACGAGATGCTGCATGTGCATAACACCGCGGCAAGGGCGTGTTTCGCCAATGTGCGGCTCGTGACCGACGACAACGAGAACATTAAGCCCACCAAAAAGCGCAGCCGCGGCCGCATCGATATCACGGTCAGCTGGATCATCGCCTTTGCGACGAGCAAGCTCGCGGGCGGCCCCAGCATCAACGAAAAAGTGCAATCGGAGGATTGGAGCCTATGCTGAAACAACTGAAAGCCCTGCTCGCCTTGTATCTGGACGACCTGTTGCTGGTCGCGGGCGGGGCGTGCGTATCCCGCGCGGCGGCGCTGATCTGGTCGCCGCTCGGCTGGGCCGCGGCGGGCGCGTTCCTGATCTGGTACGGCCTGCTGGTCGCCCGCGCGGGCGCGGGGAGGTGGCGTAAATGATCGCAAGCCAAGCGGCGGCGGCAAGCACCGTCACCTACACCGAGCTGGACTACGAGGCTATGCTGCGCCGCATCGAGCGAATCTTTTCACTGGACAATGACGCGCCCGAGATCGCGGTGGCAAACGCCGAGCGGCTTTCCCCGGTCGCGGCGGCGCACCGCATCCTGACCGATTCGATGGCCGTGCTGCCGGTCGCGCTGCGGCGCAAGGCGGGCGGTGAGCGGCAGGAGCTGACCGCCCGCTCTGACCTTGACTATGTGCTGCACAGCCGCATGAACGAGGCCATGAGCCCCGCGATGGGCAAGAAAATCCTGATGAGCCAAGCCTTTTGGCACGGTCTGGGCGCGGCCTACATCGAGCGGGACGCGCTCGGCCGCGTGACCGGGCTGTACCCGCTGCAAACAGCGGGCTATCAGTACCTGAAGGACAAGGCCACCGGCCAAAGCTGGTATGCGTTCACCGTGGACGACATGACGCGCAAATTCCAGCCGGGCGACCTGCTGCTGTGCTTCTTTGAGACCTACGACGGCAAGCACGGGCGCGGCATGCTCGATCTGGCGCGCGACACGGTCGCGACCGACCGCGCGGCGCAGCGTTACCTGCGCAAGTTCTACGTCAACGGCGGGCGGCTGAGCGGTATCTTGGAGATCGACAGCGACGCTGACCGCGCCACGCGCGACAAGGTGCGCGAGGAGTTCACGGATTACGCGACCGGCATGGACAACGCCTTTAAGGTCGCGATCCTCGACAAGGGCTTCAAGTACACCTCGCTCGGCATCAGCCAGAGCGAGGCGCAGTTCATCGAGAGCCGCAGCTTTTCGGTCGAGGAGGTCGCGCGCTTCACCGGCATCCCGGAGTTCATGCTGCAAAGCGGCAAGCAGAGCTATAACTCGAACGAGCAGCAGCAGCTCGTGTTCGTGACAAACGCCCTCGTGCCCCATGTGACCATGTGGGAGCAGGAGTGGGCGTACAAGCTGTTCACGGACGCGGAGCTGCGGGACGGCTGCTATATGCGCTTCAACGTGTCCGCGCTTATGCGCGGCGACGACGCGACGCGCAGCAAATTTTATCAGACGATGGTGTACAGCGGCATTTACAACCTTGACGAGTGCCGCGCGCTGGAAGAGATGAACCCCATGCCGGACGGGCTGGGGCAGAACTTCTTCATTACGAAAAATCTGGACACCGTCGGCCATATCGTACGCGGGGAGGTGAAATGAATGAGGACACAGATGAACGGCTATGTCGTGCCGGATGACGACGCGGAAACCTACCGATTTTTCGGCTTTGGCGTGGTGTCGCCGCGGGACGTGCGGCAGGCCATCGCGGACAACCCCGCGGGCGAGACGCTGACGCTCGAGGTCAACTCGGGCGGCGGCAACATGTTCGCCGGGTATGAGATCTATACCATTCTTAAGGCGGCAACTATCCCGACCGAGGTGGAGATTCAGTCGCTCGCCGGGTCGGCTATGTCGGTCGCCGCGATCGGCGCGGACGTGGTGCGCGCCTCGCCGGTGGCGCAGTTTATGATCCACCTGCCGAGTTTGCGTACCGAGGGCGACAGCGTCGAGCACAAGCGCAGCCTTCAAGCTTTGAACAGCTTCAAGGCGAGCGTACTGAATGCCTACGAGCTCAAATGTGCGGGCAAAAAGACGCGTAGCGAGCTGGACGCCATGCTGCGCGCTGAAACGTGGCTGCCGGTGCAGGACGCAATCGCAGCGGGCTTTGTCGATGAAGTTCTGTACGACGACGAGGGCGTGATCGCCGCGCAGGCGGTCATGTGCGCCCAGACCGGCATCCGCGCGCTGGCAACGGCGGGCGGCCTGCCGGATATCGCGGAGCTGCGGGCGCGACGCGCGGCCATGGAGCCGGGCGAGCCGCCCGAGAAGGCACCGCAGGACAGCGGCGACGCGCTGGCGCTGGCAAAGGCCAAGCTCGCGCTGCTCAAAAATATGTGATGGGGCAGCCGCCCCGGAGAGGAGACCGAAATGGATTACAGCAAGAAGATCGCGGAACTTAAAGCGCAGAAAGCCGGTCTGGTGACGCAGGCGGACGCTGCGGCCGACGCGGGCAAGCTGGAGGAGCTGACCCAGCTCAACGTCAAGATTTCCGAAGTCAACACCCAGATCGCGGCGGTGGAGCAGCTGCGCGAAGCATCGGGCGAGGCAGCCGCGCCGGAGAACAACGGCGCGGCGCAGCCGCAGGATGGCAAGAAGGACATGCCGTTCGCCTCGCTCGGTGAGCAGCTGCGCGCGGTCATGCTGGCGGCCAAGGGCACGCCGGATGGCCGCCTTGCCGCCGTCAATGAGGCGCAGGGCGTGAACACCCAGACCGGCACGGACGGCGCATTTGCCATTCAGGAGGATTTTGCGGGCACGATCATCGAGACCGCCGCGACCACGGGCGATATCCTGTCCCGCGTGGATAGCTACACCTCGGGCGCGGCGTCCAACGCGGTGCGCTTTATGACCTGCGACGAGACCGACGTGTCCGAGAGCGTGTACGGCGGCGTGCAGGCGTACTGGGCGAGCGAGGCCGCGACGGTCGCCGCCAGCAAGCCCAAGTTTTACGAGACCAAGATCGACCTTGAAAAGCTGATGGCGTTTATCTACATCACGGACGAGGCGCTTGAGGATATGCCGTTCATGTCCGGCCTGCTCAATAACGCGATGGCGACCGCGGCCAACCGCCTGCTCGAGGGCGCGGTGGTCGATGGCGACGGCGTGGGCAAGCCGCTGGGCATCCTGCACGCGCCGAGCCTTGTCACCGTGGACAAGGAGAGCGCGCAGACCGAGATTCTGACCTTCAAAAACATCGCGCGCATGTATGGCCGTATCCTGCCGCGCAGCAAGGCGAATGCGGTCTGGGTCATGCACCCCGACCTTGCCGAGGAGTTGCCGTTCCTGACGCTGCCGATCGGCACGGGCGGTGTGCCGGTGTACCTGCCGCCCACGGGCGCAACGGGCACGCCGTATGCGACGCTGTACGGCAAGCCGATCATCGAGACCGACCACATGGCGGCGGTCGGCAAGAAGGGCGACATCGGCCTGTTCGATCTGAAGCAGTACATGCTGCTGCGCAAGGGCACGGTCAAGCAGGACATGTCCATTCACGTCGAGTTCCTGACCGCACAGAACTGCTTCCGTTTGCAGCTGCGCGCGGGCGGCGCGCCCAAGGGCAAGAGCGCCGTCAAGCTCAAGAATTCCAAGGTGCAGCGCTCGCCGTTTATCGTGCTGGGCGATCGTTCGTAAGACAAGGAGGGTATGGATATGACGCAGGAAAGACTGGTTTCGCAGCTGGTGAGTGCGCCCGCGTCGCTCGATCAGAGCGGCAGCGTGACGAGCGCTTACGCCGATATGTGCAACCGCCGTGATTTTACGTTTCTGGTCGCGGTTGGCACGCTCGCGGCGCAGAAGGGCGTGAAGGTGGAACTGCTGGGCGCGAACGATGCCGAGGGCAGCGAGGCTGAGACAATCGCAGAGACGACCTATACCGCGGGTTCGGACGGCGAGAGTAACCACCTGATCGCGGTGCGCGGCCGCGTCACGCCCGACTGGCGGTATATGGCGGTCAAGGTGTCCAATTTGAACACCGGTGCAGCTACGACGGCGGCTGTGCTGCTGGTGTCCGACAGCCTGTTTGTGCCGGACGACAGCGGCATGACCGTCCTGTGGGCATGACGGGCGAGGAGCAGGCCGCGCTGGCAGACGAGCGGCTCGCGGCCTGCAAGAAATACATGAAGGTCGATTACGAAGAGGATGACGAGCTGATCGCGGCTTTGATGGATGCGGCAGACCGTTATCTTGCCGGTGCGGGTGTGAAAAGAGAGGTCGCGCCCGAGATGTACGACCTGATTGTGCATGATATGACGCTGCGCACCTACGACGGGCGGGATGATGACGCGGCGCAGGC
>OERW01000212.1_pt1 | contig 14340 bp, 17 predicted proteins | sample 1540091 | NCBI WGS metagenome assembly OERW01 (sample SAMEA3891889, study PRJEB23780) | metagenome | biome: terrestrial biome; feature: animal house; material: Caecal content | place: Italy | collected 2015-05-05 | reverse complement strand
TCATGTATATGACAGTGCTCGACGAGCTAGGAGGTTGATAAGTAATGCGAGCAAGATTCGACAAAGAGCAGCCTAATGTTTCGGTAACATATCAGGATGGCAAAGTCTATATTTTCATTTGTCAAAATGGAGATTGGAATTTAGATTTAGAAACATCGGAGGCTTATTGGGAATGTGATTATAAACAGATCGTCACCACTTCTGATAAAATCGATGTTTCCGATGTGCAAGCTAATCCGTCGAAATACATGAATTGGACGGAACCGAAAGAAAAAACTGAGGCCGAACGAATTACGGAACTAGAAAGCGCAAATGACATGCTGACACAATGCATTCTTGAACTTTCTAGTATCGTATACGAATAAAATAGGAGGTAATATTTATGATTGCAATGCTTTGGGCACAGCAGATTATGCTCAGTAAGAAAACCTTTGAGGATGTTCCTCGTCTTTTGAAGGATCGAGTTAAAGAAATTCTGATCGAAAGCGGGTTCGAAAATTTGGCCACGGAGTAATACAAATGGCTCTCTCTAACACGGCCACGCCAAAATACTATGGCCAGTTTAGAGCGGCCGTAATGCGTGGCGAAATTCCCGTAAACAAAGAAGTAGCGATGGAGATGGAACGTATCGATTCGCTTATTGCTAACCCTGGTGTATGGTGCGATAACGATGCAGTCGAGGGTTTTATTGCGTTTTGCGAAAACGAAATGACCCTTACTGATGGTTCCGACGTTCAGATGCTTGACACATTTAAGCTCTGGGCGGAACAAATATTTTGCTGGTACTACTACGTTACCAGAAGTGTTTGGGAACCATATGAAGATCGTCCTGGTGGGAGATTCGTTACTAAGCGAATTAAAAAGCGCCTAATAACGAAGCAGTATCTGATCGTTGCTCGAAGTGCAGCAAAGAGTTTGTATGAAACTTTCTTGCAAGCATACTTCTTGACGGTTGATACATCTACCACCAATCAGATCACAACTGCTCCGACCATGCGTCAGGCGGAGGAGGTTACTACCGCATTTGCCACAGCCATTGCACGATCGAAAGGACCGTTGTTCAAGTTTCTTACGGCCGGTAGCCTGCAGAATACTACGGGCAATGTAGCTGACCGTAAGAAGCTTGCTTCAACGAAGAAAGGCATTCAGAATTTTCTGACGAATAGTATCCTCGAGATTCGCCCGATGTCGATTGATAAGCTTCAGGGCTTACGTGTTAAGTGCTCGACAATCGACGAGTGGCTCTCTTGTGAGATTCGTGAAGATCCTATTGCCGCTATTGAGCAAGGTGCGGCTAAAGTTGACGACTACTTGATTGTGGCTGTTAGCTCGGAAGGTACAATCCGTAATGGTATTGGTGATACAATCAAAATGGAATTGATGAGCATCTTAAAAGGTGATTACGTCAATCCCCATGTATCGATCTTCTACTACAAGCTCGACTCGATTGAAGAAGTCAACAAACCTGAAACCTGGCTCAAAGCAAATCCAAATCTGGGAAAGACCGTAACGTACGAGACATATCAGCTAGACGTAGAACGTGCCGAGAAAGCTCCGGCTACGCGCAACGAGATCCTTGCAAAACGTTTTGGTATCCCTCTCGAAGGTTATACCTACTTCTTCCCGTACGATGAAACGTTGCCGCATCCGCATAGAGACTTTTGGCGCATGCCTTGTTCTATGGGGTGTGATCTTTCGCAAGGTGATGACTTTTGCGCATTTACGTTCTTGTTCCCTCTTCCCGGCGGGGCTTTTGGCATTAAGACTAGAAACTACATTAGTGAGTTTACTTTGTCCAAACTGCCGGAAGCCATGCGACGTAAATACGAGCAGTTTATGCAAGAGGGGACTCTAGCCGTTATGTCTGGTACGGTTCTCGACATGATGCAGGTGTATGACGATCTCGATAACTTTATTGCCGAATCTAATTACGATGTTCGTTGTGTTGGATATGACCCATATAATGCCAAGGATTTCATTGAGCGTTGGGGCCGTGAAAACGGAGAGTACGGTATTGAGAAAGTTATACAGGGATCGCGTACTGAAAGCGTCCCCCTTGGCGAGCTTAAGAAATTGTCGCAGCAGCGAAAGCTACTATTCGACGAAGCCCTTATGCAATTCGCCATGGGCAACTGTGTTGTAGTCGAGGACACTAACGGTAACCGAAAACTTTTGAAGATTCGATACGATCAGAAGATTGATGCTGTTGCGGCTATGATGGATGCATACGTTGCTTGGAAACTCAATCGAGAGATGTTCGAGTGAGGTAAAAGCTATGGATTTCAAGGATACCATCGAAATGATGGCCAGCTCCGACTACAAAGATCGTTTTAAAGCTGAGTATTACCAGCTGAAAATTCGATACGATAAGCTCGCTCTCATGATTACAAAGTGGGACGAAGGAACTCTCGAGTTTGAACCGACCTGTTCGCGTACATTGCTCAGCCGTCAGCTTCATCATATGAGAATGTACATGATCGATCTCGAGACTCTAGCCAAGATCGAGGGCATTAAACTCGTATAAAATCAAAATGGAGTAAGCTATGTGGAGTTACAATAACGAACTCTATCATTGGGGCATTAAAGGCATGAAATGGGGGGTTCGTAGGTTCCAGAATGAGGACGGTACGCTTACCCCCGCTGGTAAAAGACGGTATGCCGATGAGACTGCCAAAAAGAACGTCAAAAAAGCAAATGCCGAGTATTCTAAAGCGGCTAATGAGTATAACAAGAAAACTCTTGGCGGCCTGGTATACAATCGGCAAGCCTATAATAAGCTTCTTTCTTCCGCCAAGAAAGTTGGCTATGCAAAGGAAGATCTTAGTGATGCAAAAGCTAAGCTTAAGATCCCAACCAATAAAAGTAAACGCGAACTCGCTCTTGAGAAGGAGTATCAAAGCAAAGGATATTCTGCCGAAGAGGCTGAGCTCGCAGCTTACAAACGTGCCAAAGCGGAAAAAGTTCTTAAGATCGTTGCTGCGGGAGCATTGGCTGCTGGCGTAGCATATGCTGGTTATCGTTATGTCGATAGAAACATTGACAAGACGATTAAAGTAGGTACCGTTCTCCAGAACATTTCGTCCAATGGCGACAAAGGTGTTGAAGATGCTTTCTATGCTGCGTATAATCCTCTCGACAAACTGAAGTATAGAGGTTTGTATGGTGGAGGGCAGCTTGCCGGTATGAATCCGCTTGCGGGTGTGCTGGGGGTTGGCGGAGATGCAAATGAACTGTATGACATGAGCACCACTGTCAAGAACAACGGGCTTAAGGTTGCATCGATTAAGAGCGCTAAGAAAGCTTTGGCTGATATGATGCAGGACAAAGAGTTCAAAGCGAAGATGGCCACTGCTGCTGGGCTTTCGTCGAGGCATGATGTGGAAGATATAATTGACAACTTTAAACCCGGTGATAAGGTGTCGAACAAAGTGTACGACTGGTTTAATACTTATCGTACTTCGCATGATAGCATCAACCAGGATTTGTCTAATCAGTTCTATTCCAAGATGAAGTCTCTTGGTTATGATGCTATCCAGGATATTAACGATAAGTATAATTCCGGATACAATTCTGTCCAGCCACTGATCGTATTTGACGGTAAGAATTTGGTCGTGAACGAGAACAAGAAGCTTGACATGAATTCTATCGCCAAAGATTATAAGATTGCTACCGGGGTCAACATTGCGGAACAAACCTTAAAAGCATTTGTTCCTTATGGTGTGGCTGCGGTCACGGCAGCGAGTGGAATGAAAGTGATTTCTTCCAAACGCGAATCCGAGATTGTGGCTGAGTATAAGAGGGAGCATCCTGGTACCAAGTTATCCGCCAAAGAGATTATTCGCAACTATAAGGGGTGATCTTATGTGGCAGTATAACCGCTCCGATACGCTCATGCATTGGGGTATTAAGGGCATGAAATGGGGAGTTCGTAGGTACCAGAATAAGGATGGTACTTTGACTTCCCTTGGCAAAAAACGTTATCAAGAAGCTGTTAGTAGCGTTCAGAGTAAACATAGCGAATCTGGTTACAGATCTTCGGCAAAAATGTATGATGATGAGCGTAAAGCTTCAGAAAAAGCTGGTTATAAGAAATGGGCTAAAGATAATTATCTGGATGATCTTACGGACTCGGATCAAAAAAGTGAATTCAAAAGCTATATGTCTGAGCTTTCCGAGAACGCTAGAGTCGATAGGTATTTTGCCGATCATACTGATTTGCTATCCAAGAAGCTTTCTTCTATTAATCCGGAAGCGGTTGGTTATAAGAAGGCTTTGAAGATGATTGGTCAGTATGAAAACGAGTGGATAAACCAGATGATTAGAGAATCGAGGTGATATTTTCGAATGTGGGCATATAACGACCCGAATGTTCTTATGCACTATGGCATTAAAGGCATGAAGTGGGGAGTTCGTAGGTACCAGAATTACGATGGCAGCTATACCCAGAGAGGTTTGGCTCGTTTCCGCAAATCAGAGAAAAAATATGATGATGCTAAGGCCCGTTACACATCTGCCAAAAACAGCGGTAGCACATCCGACGCAAAGCTCGCGAAACGTGATATGAAAACCGCCAAAGCTCAGATGAGTCGGGATTACAAGAATCTCAAGAAAGCTCATAGTGCGGATCAGGGCCGTGAACTCTATCGTAAAGGTGAGACCATTGGTGATAATACCATGAAGCGTAACGCAGCTGCCGCAGTTGCAGCCATTGGAGCTCCTGTTGCGGCTAATGTTGTTGCTCAACTCACTCGAAGCTATGGTGCGGGTGTTGCAACCCTTGCCGGTACCGAGGCCGCTTCTCTTGGTTATTCCATTTATCTCAATCATAAGAACAAGAAACTTCGTTCTTATTACGGGTATTCTGCTAACATTAATGCCTATTGAGGAGGGAGTTTATGAATAATGAACTCTATCACTGGGGTATTAAGGGTATGAAATGGGGGGTCAGACGCTATCAGAACAAGGATGGTAGCTTGACTCCTGCGGGCAAGAAACGCTATTCGCAGAACGATTCGCCTTCTGAAGATTATGTTCGCGCGCATATAAAGAAACCGATTTCGCAGATGTCGGATCAAGAGCTTCGTACCGTAAATAATCGTCTTCAGATGGAGAACCAGTATCGCCAGCTTACGACTTCCCCTGGCAAGATGCAAAAGGCCATGAAAAAAGTTGCGGCTGTTACTGCAGCACTTGGTACTCTTGGTGGTCTTGCTGCTGCGATGGAGAAGGCTCCTGGTAATATTGACAAGATCATCAATAATGGCCAGAAGATGGCTGAGAAGTTTTCCGAAATGGTTTTCTCTCCTTACGATGAGAAATGGCTCTACTAAGGAGGAAAAATCAAAATGGAAATTAACATTGGTTCTCGCGTGAAGCGGGCCTGGAATGCGTTTCTTAACCGAGATCCTCCCAGCGACAGAAACTATTCGTACTATGGTGGCTATAGCTATAGACCTTTCTATGACCGCAAAGGTCGTGCTATAGATAAGACTATTATCACTGCAATTCTTAGTCGTATTGCAGTTGACGCTAGCTCCATTACCATTCAACATGTAAAGCTTGACGAAAATGGTCGCTACGACGAAACCATTAATTCGGATCTCAATGCCTGCTTTAATCTGTCGGCCAATATCGATCAAACTGGTCGAGCTTTCATCCAGGATATTGTTCTCAGTATGCTTGAAGAGGGTGTTGTGGCGGTTGTCCCCGTAGATACGGATCTCAACCCCATGACGACAGATTCTTACAAGATCTACTCGATGCGAGTAGGAACGATCATGGAATGGTTTCCAAATCACGTTCGCGTTAGGCTTTACAACGATCGCACTGGTGAAAAAGAAGAAATCACCTTGCCCAAGCGAATGGTAGCCATAGTCACGAATCCTTTCTATGCGGTCATGAACGAGCCTAACGGAACAATGCAGCGGCTTATTCGTAAACTGAATTTGCTTGATGCGGTGGACGAGCAGTCTAGTTCCGGAAAGCTTGACCTGATTATTCAGCTCCCCTATGTAATCAAGAACGATCTTCGTAGGCAGCAGGCTGAAGAACGCCGAAAGCAAATCGAGGATCAGCTCACGGGGTCCAAATACGGTATCGCCTATACGGATGGTACTGAACGGATCACCCAGTTGAATAGAAGCCTCGACAATAACCTTTTGGCACAGGTCGAATACCTTACCAATATGGCGTATTCTCAGCTTACCATTACACAAGAAATTATGAATGGCACTGCTGACGAAACCTCAATGACCAATTACTATAGTCGCACGATCGAACCTATCGTTTCGGCTATTGTCGATGAATTCAAGAGGAAATTTCTTACGAAAACGGCTCGCTCACAGAACCAGTCCATTGTGTTCTTCCGCGATCCGTTCAAGCTTGTTCCCATTGGCACTGTTGCCGATATGGCGGATAAGTTCACTCGTAACGAGATTATGTCTTCTAACGAGTTCAGACAGGTAATTGGTCTGAAACCCTCCAAAGATCCTGCTGCTGATGAACTGCGTAACAAGAACCTTAACCAGACTCCTGGCCAAGAAGAAGCCATGGCGGCTGGCAAGGAAACAGTGAAGTCGGAGTTGGATGAAACTAACGAGGAAGGAGGCCAAGAAAATCAAAATGGTTAAAACCAACGATGTCAGCGAAACCAATTACGATTTCGCTGGGTGGGCCACTCGCAACGACATCAAATGCACCGATGGTAGGACCATTCGCAAAGACGCATTCAAGGATTGCGATGGCAAAATCGTCCCGATCGTCTGGAATCATAACCATGACGGTCCGGAATATGTTCTGGGCCATGGCCTGCTGCGGAACTGTCCGGAAGGAGTTCGGGTCTACGGCAAGCTTAACAATACATCTAGCGGCGAGACTGCCAGGGATTGCATAATGAGCGGAGACATCAACGGCCTGAGCATTTATGCAAATCAGCTGAAGCAGACTAAGACCAGGGATGTGTTGCATGGCAATATTCGCGAAGTCAGTCTTGTTCTGGCAGGAGCCAATCCCGGAGCATTCATCGATGATATTGTCGTTCACAGCGATGATAACGACGATGGCTACGATAACGGTGAGGCGTTTATCTTCAGCGAAGGCCTCGAGCTCTTCCACGCTGAACCCGAACCGGATAAGACTACCAAGAGTAAGGAGGAACCCCCTATGGCTGAAGATAATACCAAGAAGACCACTACCACTAAGCCCAGCAGTGAGAAAACTGTGGGCGATGTATTTGACGAGCTGACTGATGAGCAGAAGCAGGTTGTTTATGCCATCATCGGCCAGGCTCTGAGTGACAAAGATGAGGAGGATACTGACGTGTCTCACAACGTGTTCGAAAACGATACCCCTGACACCAGCCTGAAGCACAGCATCTCCAATGAGGACATTCAGGCTGCCATTTCTGATGCCAAGCGCTATGGCTCCATGCGTGATTCGTTCCTGGCGCATGGCATCGATGACATCGAGTGGCTGTTCCCCGAGGACCGTACCCTGGATACTCCCCCGCGGATCATCGACAACGATCAGAGCTGGGTTTCCACCGTCATGAACGGCGTCCATCATGTTCCCTTCAGCCGCTTCAAGTCCATGTTCGCCGACCTGACCGAGGATGACGCTCGGGCCAAGGGTTACATCAAGGGCAACTTCAAGAAGGAGCAGGTCTTCAGTCTGCTGAAGCGTTCTACTGCTCCCACCACCGTGTACAAGAAGCAGCGGATGGATCGTGATGACATTGTTGACATCACCAGCTTCGATGTTGTGGCCTGGCTGAAGCAGGAGATGCGCACCAAGCTGAATGAGGAGCTGGCCCGTGCGATTCTGATCGGCGACGGCCGCCTGGCATCCAGCGATGACAAGATCAATGAGGGCTGCATTCGTCCCATCTACAACGATGATGACCTGTTCACCATCAAGTGCCAGGTTGCCGTCAAGAGTGCTGATGATACCGACACTCGTACCAAGGCGGCCATCCGGGCCATCATCAAGTCTCGTAAGGACTACAAGGGCTCGGGCAATCCCACCTTCTTCACTACCGAGGATATGCTGACCGACATGCTTCTGCTGGAGGACGAGATTGGCCATCCGCTGTACGCTGATGAGACTGCTCTGGCCCGCAAGCTGCGTGTGTCCCGCATCGTTACCGTTCCCCAGATGGAGAACGTCAATGGCCCCAAGGGCGGCGCCTTTGTCGGTCTTATCGTCAACCTGGCTGACTACACCGTTGGCGCTGATAAGGGCGGTGCGGTCAACACCTTCGAAGACTTCGACATCAACTACAACCAGCAGGTCTACCTGATCGAGACCCGTTGCTCCGGCGCTCTGACCGTTCCCTTCAGCGCCATCTCGGTCGAGTACAACGTCACTGCCTAAGAGATAGGAGGTACTAATCATGTCTACTGACGTTATTAAGTCCGCTCCCCGCCCCGTGGTGCCTGAGTCCATCTACGAGAAGGCCAAGGATTTCCACGTCCGCAAGTACATCATGTATGGTCACACCGACGGCAAGCTGTACGCTACTGCGGATCACAGGACCGTGGTCGCGAAGGCCGAGGATGTGTTCAACGCTGCCCTGTACGGCACCCTGGTTATCTTCGACGGTACCAACTATCTGTGCCCCATCCAGTTCAGCGAAACCGAGATTAAGACGATTGACGTTTCTAGCACTCCTGCGGCAAAGACCTGGACTGTTGCGACCGAGCCTGCGACCGATATCTAACCAAATCAAAATGGAGGAAAAGTCATGAGTAAATGGGCAGGGGCGCTCGGGTTTGCGGAAACCAAAGAGACAGCCCCCAGTGTGTATGAGGAGGTAATCACGGAACGGCAGTATTATGGTGATGTCCTCAAGAACAATCGCCGCATTAATTCTCCTGACAAGGTGAATAGTGATATTTCCGTTTCTAATTCCATTAGCATTGTTGCGGACCCGTATGCTCAGAATCACTTTTACTCCATTAGATACGCGACCTTCTGTGGTGCAAAGTGGAAAGTTACGGACGTGACTGTCGAATATCCTAGATTAACTCTTAGCCTGGGGGAATTGTGGAATGGACAAACGGCTTGAACTCGATGCTTTGCTCCGCAAGGTCATGAGGGACGTCTCGGGGGTTGAGAATGTATATTTTCAGCCGCCCGAGAACCTTCTTCTTAAGTATCCTGCCATCGTCTATAGCAGAAGCGATATTCGTAATCGCCCTGCCGATGATATGGTTTATTCGCAATTTACGTTTTACGACTTAACTGTGATTGACAAGAATCCCGACTCACTCCTGGTTTATGCCGTTGCATCGCTTCCTCGGTGCAAATTTGGGCGGCATTACAAGTCTGACAATCTCAATCACGACACTTTCACGATCTTCATATAAGGAGGTAATTAAATGGCTGCTCTTACCTGGGACGGGACCGGTACTCGGTTCTATGAGATGGGCACTAAGAAAGGTGTCCTGTACCCCTATAACACCGAACAGAGCAAGTACGGCAATGGTGTGGCCTGGAACGGTCTGACCGCCGTCACTGAGTCTCCTTCTGGTGCTGAGGCTACTGATCTGTGGGCTGACGACATCAAGTACGGCAGCATGCGTTCTGCGGAGGACTATGGCTTCACCATTGAGGCCTATACCTATCCTGAGGAGTTTGGTCCTTGCGACGGTTCCGCTGAGGCAAAGCCTGGCGTTTTCATCGGTCAGCAGCCTCGCACCATGTTTGGCTTCTCCTGGGTTACTACTCAGGGCAATGACGTCAATCCCAACAACGCTGGCTACAAGCTGCATCTGGTTTGGGGTGCTACTGCTTCTCCCTCCGAGAAGGCCTACACCACCATCAACGACAGTCCCGATGCTATCACCTTCAGCTGGGAGTGCGAGACCAACCCTGTCGCTGTTACCGGCCACAACCCGACCGCCGTCATGACCATCGACTCCCTCAAGGCTGATTCTACTAAGCTGGCTGCGCTGGAAAAGAAGCTGTATGGTAGTAGCGAACCGGACGCCCAGCCCACTCTGCCCAGCCCCGACGAGGTCATCGCCATGTTCAACGAGGTGTAATCCTCGGTAAATCAAAATGGAATTTCCGATCGGAGTTCCCAAGCAAGTTGTTCGTGGGGCCGTCTTTGCGTTGTGTGAAGGCGGCCTCTATTTTATTAAAGAAAAGGAGAATTTCCTATGATTAAGAAAACCATCACTTACGAAGACTACGACGGCAACACTCGTACTCAGGATTTCTGGTTCAATCTGTCCCATCGTGAGATTGCTCGGATGGAAGTTTCGACTCCCGGCGGTTTCGAGGCCATGGTCAAGCGCATCATTGACGCGAAGAGCCAGGTTCAGCTCATCGACCTGTTTGAGAACCTCATCCACATGAGCTATGGTGTCAAGAGTGCCGACGGTGTGCACTTCATCAAGAACGAAGAGGTGTGGCAGGAATTCGCTTCCACCAATGCCTACAACGATCTGTACACGGAGCTCATTACTGACAGCGCCAAGGCTTCTGAGTTCTTCAATGGCCTCATGCAGAAGCCGGCCAAGAAGGAACCTCTGAGCGTTGCCCCTGTAGCCCAGTAATACAAGAACGCTAAGGGAGGCTTCGTATGTTGGAGATTGTTATCCCTGGCACGGATGGTTGGGACGACGAAAAAGAAATGTTCGTCGAATTGGAACCACCCGTAAAGATTAAGCTCGAACATTCTTTGCTGTCCTTAGCTAAATGGGAAGAAAAATGGCACAAACCTTTGCTGTCTAACCTCAAGAACTTATCGAGCGACGAGATCCTTGATTACTATCGCTGCATGACGATGGGGCCCAAGGATCTCTCGATCGATGTGTACAAACGCATGACAAAGCAAAACGTTAGTGACATTACGGCATACATCAATGATCCTTTCACAGCAACCACTATACATGAGCTGAGACTGCAAAAACGTAGCAGACCGTCAAGACGTTCCAATCAAACGGCAGAAACGATCTACGCTAGTATGTTTGAGCTCAACATTCCACTGGAGTTTGAAAAGCGTCATTTGAATCATCTGCTTACGCTTATACGCGTATGTCAAGAACGTATGAATCCGGGTAAGCCGATGAGCAAGGCCGAAACATTGGCTTGGCAGAGAGAGCAAAACAAGCTTAGAAAGGCAAGAATGCACTCGAGGGGGTGATGCTTTGGCCCGCAAGATGATTACTTTTCGTCAAAATGGAAATTGGGACAAGACTACTAACTTTCTCAAGAAGTCCTCAAGATTTAACATTAAAGACATCCTCAAGCGCTATGGCGAAGAAGGTGTCGCGTTGCTTCAGAGGAATACGCCTGTAGACACAGGTAAAACCGCAAATAGTTGGTACTACAGTATTTCGGTTACTAAAAACTTGGCAAGTCTGACTTTTAGTAACTCAAATATTGTAGACGGTGTCCCAATCGCCATTATATTACAGTATGGACATGCCACAAACAACGGAGGGCATGTAGAGGGAGTGGATTATATTAACCCTGCGATTAAGCCCTTGTTCGAGGATCTGGCTAGCAGGGTGTGGGAAGAGGTGATGCATTAGTGGGTAGAGAAGTTGATGATCGTGTTGTTCAAATGCAATTTGACAACGCGCAGTTTGAGAGAGAAACCAAACGTTCACTTAACACGATTGAGCGACTCAAAGCAAGTCTGAATTTCGATAAGGCTGGAGAAAGCCTCAGTGGACTTACCACCACTGCATCAAAGCTCGATCTTACTCCCGTTTCGGATGGTGTTGATACCATCTCCATGCGTTTTAAGGCTCTCGACGTAGTTGCTGCAACGGTCATTTCCAACATTACTAGTCGTGCGGTGGGTCTTGGCAAAGCCCTCGTATCGGCTTTTACGATAGATCCGGTTAAGTCTGGTCTGCAGGAATACGAGACTCAGATGAATGCGGTTCAGACAATTCTGGCAAACACTCAGAGCAAAGGTACCACGATCGATCAAGTTAATGCAGCTCTTGATGAGCTGAACCATTACGCTGATATGACCATCTACAACTTCACCGAAATGACCAAAAACATTGGTACATTTACGGCTGCGGGTGTAGATCTGGATACCTCAGTTCAGGCTATTAAGGGTATTGCAAACTTGGCTGCTGTTTCTGGTTCTACTAGTCAGCAGGCAAGTACCGCAATGTATCAGCTTAGTCAGGCTTTGGCTGCTGGTAAAGTGACCCTGATGGACTGGAACTCTGTAGTTAACGCGGGCATGGGTGGTCAGGTATTCCAGGACGCCTTGCTCGAAACTGCTAGAGTTGATGGTGTTGCCATTGACCAGATGATTGCAAAGCACGGTTCGTTCCGTGAAACTCTGCAGGAGGGTTGGCTCACTTCCGAAGTTCTGCTTGATACTCTGGCAAAATTCACCGGTGACCTTAACGAAGAGCAGTTGCTCTCCAAAGGTTACACTGAGGATCAGGCAAAAGCTATTCTGGAGCTGGGCACGACCGCTAATGACGCTGCGACAAAGGTTAAGACTTTCACGCAGCTCATTAACACTCTCAAGGAAGCCGTTCAGTCTGGCTGGACTCAGAGTTGGGAGTATATTTTCGGTGACTTTGAGCAGGCAAAGGAATTCTGGACTGAGATTTCCGATGCCATTAGCAATGTCGTAAATGAAAGCGTAAATGCTCGTAACGAATTGCTGAAAGGTGCTATGACCAGTGGCTGGAGTCAGTTCCTCGACACGGGTATTACTGACTCGGCAACTGTTATGGAGCAGGTTCTCACCGATATTGGCAAACAGATGGGCGTTGTTAGCGACGAAACCATCGAGGCTGCCGGTGGGTTTGAGAAATCGCTCCAGGGCGGTTGGCTTACTGCGGATATGCTGCAGAAAGGCATTAACGAAGTCGTAGACCAAGCTCAGAGTCTCCTCACCATGAGTGACGAACAACTTGCAGCGGATGGTCTATCGAGAGATTCCATCAAGGAGACTCTTGATATCTACACTAAGCTCAATGAAGAAATTGCTCGTGGTAATGTTAGCCTTCAAACGTTCTCTGATCGCATGGGTAAGTCTTCTGGCAGAGACAATCTCGTGCAGTCTGTTAGAAACATCATGTCTGCCGTTGGCACTATGGTGAGTTCTATCAAGGGAGCATTTGATGATATTTTTCCTCCTACCACGGTGGATCAGCTCTATTCCATCACAGAAGGGATAGAGCGGTTCACGCGTGGGCTTATCCTATCTGAAGACAATGCTGCAAAGGTTCAGAGGGTATTCAAAGGAGTATTTAGCGTATTCAAGATTGGCGTTGATATTCTCAAGACCCTCTATGATAGCTTTGTTAACATTGCTAAAACTGTTTCTCCTGCAGCCGAAGGTATTTTGGATCTCGCGGCAAGCATTGGAGACTTTCTCGTCGGGATCGAGAATGCTGTTGAGTCCTCTGGTGCGTTTCGGGCCATTGTTAATGGTGTTTCGTGGGTATGTAATTCCGCATCTAATGCCATTGACAGTTTTACTGGTTCGATTGAGTCGCTTTCGGATAAGACTACTATCGTCATCAATCCGATCGATTCTCTGGTAAACGCGCTTAAGTCTTTCGTGAACTTTGTTGCGCCCGGCCTTACTTGGTTTGGCACAACTGCTTCCGAGGCTTTGGGTGAATTCTCCAAGAGTGCTTACGAAGCATTCAACAACTTTGATCCTACTAACCTTTATAACTTCATGAATGCCGGTATGGGGCTCGGCATCCTTAATGCTATTAAGAATTTCATCAATAGCGGTAAAGATATTTTCAAAGGCGTCTCTGGCGTTGTCGATGGAGTTAAGAAGGCTATTGAATCCCTTGGTGAAGCTATTAACGCTTGGAAAACTAACAAGAATGCTGAAACGCTTATGACTGTTGCTAAGGCCATTGGGGTCTTGGCGGCGTCGCTTACGGTTCTCTCTATGGTCAAGCCCGAGAGACTTACCGGTTCGCTCATCAGCATCACCGTACTGTTTACTGAGCTTGTTGCTGCGCTCAAGGTTTTGAATACACTTACCCTGGGCAAGAAGTTCCAGGTTGCCGCGCTGTCTGGCGCAATGGTAGCTATCTCTACCGGTGTGTTGATATTGTCGGCTGCGCTCAAGACCATTTCCTCGGTTGAACCTGAGAATCTGGTCGCCAGTGTTCTTGCTTTGGGTGTAGTTCTGGCTGAGCTCAGTGCGGCTGCTGCATTCCTCGGCAAGACCACTACCAAGATGACCAAGGGTACTCTCGGTATGGTGGCTATGGCCGCTGCGGTTAGGGTTCTGGCAAGTAGTGTGGCTGCGCTTGGCTCTATGCCTATCGAAGCTATTCTGGAGCTGGGCACGACCGCTAATGACGCTGCGACAAAGGTTAAGAC
>OERW01000210.1_pt1 | contig 14680 bp, 20 predicted proteins | sample 1540091 | NCBI WGS metagenome assembly OERW01 (sample SAMEA3891889, study PRJEB23780) | metagenome | biome: terrestrial biome; feature: animal house; material: Caecal content | place: Italy | collected 2015-05-05 | reverse complement strand
TGATCGTGACAGCGCTTGAACTACTGGTGGGACTGGTGATCAACCGCTGGCTCGGTTGGAATGTGTGGGATTATTCCGGCGTACCCTTCAACCTCTGGGGGCAGGTGTGCCCGCAGTTTATGGTCGCATGGTTTTTCCTGTCGGCGGCTGCGGTGTGGATGGAGAACGCGCTGCACCGATTGGCGGGGTGGCTGACGCACCGGCAGGGGAGGTGATCTTTTGCCGGGTTGACCAAAGGACGTAAAAAAGCGCCCCGAAGGGGCGCCGAAGTGAGAAAGGAGGGGAGGCCGTTGTCTCTCTCGGTACATAGGAGGAAGTATGAGTATCCTTGAGCTATTCGCCAGCGGGAGCGGCCTGCTTTTTCTGGTGCTGTCATTGATCGAGATCGCGCCGATCAAGGTGAACCCGTGGTCGACGGCTGCTCGGTGGCTCGGCAGCATGTTCAACCGCGATGTGCTTGCCCGGCTCGACGACATCAGCCGGATGCAAAAAGACACGCAGCGGCGGCTGGACGACCATATCAAAGTGGATGATGAACGCGACGCCGACATGCACCGCGCGAAGATCCTGCGGTTCAACAATGAACTGCTGCGGAACATCCCGCACACACGCGAGGAGTTTATTGAAATCCTTGCCGAAATAGACGGATACGAGGCGTTTTGCCGCGCACATCCGGACTATCAAAATAACAGAGCAGTCCATGCGGTTGCAAATATTAACCGCGTTTATGACGAGCGGCTGCAAAAACACGACTTTTTATAGGGAGGAAGTACAATGAAGGTAAACATTCCGGTAAGATTCAGAAATCCGTGGTTTTGGGTGAGCGTCGCATCGGTGGCGATCACCGCGATTGGAGTAGATCCGCAGACCTTTACCAGTTGGCAGGCGGTATGGGAAGGCGTTAAGTCTGTGCTCAATAACCCGGTGCAGCTGGTCACGATGGCGCTGGCAGTGCTGGGCGTTTTCATTGACCCGACGACCAGCGGCCTGACCGACTCTGACCGCGCCATGACCTACGACAAGCCGCTGGAAAAGTGAGGTGCAGACATGAGCAGCATTCGTTGTGATATTTACGACCCAAAAGAGTATGCCATCTGGTTTGCGGCTGCGCCCTACGGCGCGGCCAGCAAGCCCGCCAAGACACTGAAAACATGGGCGGCCGAGGAGCAGGCCGACGTGGTGTACAACCTCTGCCTGTTCAACATGACGGGCAGCGGCAGTGACAAATACGGCGTCATCAAGGGCCGCACCTTGCAGTACCTGCGCGCCAAGGCCGTGGACTGCGGCTATGGTGGCACGGCGGAGCATCTGGAAGTCAGCCCCGGCAACGTGGTCGCGGGCGTGAAAGTGGCTGTACGCGACGGCGTGGTGCTGTCCGGACTGGACAAGTCCACCTACCGCAGCCGCAACATGATCGGCGTTCTCGCGGATGGGCGCATCATCGTTGTGCAGTCCTCGGACGGCTGTACCGAGGAACAGGTGGCGCGCTATGCTGCCGGGCGGTACACAATCAAACTGCTGCTGGTGCAGGACGCGGGCAGCAGCACAGGCATGTACCGCGTTTCGGACGGTTATCTGTTCGCCCCGGAGCGCGATGGCGCGGACGGCCGGCCGGTGTGCAGCGTAGTATGTATGCGAAAGAAAGTGAAGGAGGGCAATCCCATGGGCAAGAAAAAGGTATTTCTGGGCGTCGGCCACGGCGGCAGCGATCCCGGCGCGGTTGGCTATCTGGTCGAGAAGGACGTAAACCTCACGATGGCGACCGCGTGCCGCGATTTCCTTGTCGCCTGCGGCGTGGACGTGCGCATGAGCCGCACCAAGGACGAGGACGACACCGTCATGCAGGAGGTCGCGGAGTGCAACGCCTACGACCCCGATCTGGCTGTGGACATTCACAACAACTCGGGCGGTGGCGACGGCTTCGAGGTGTTCCACACGATCCACGGCGGCACGGGCAAGGTGCTGGCCGAGAACATCGAGAAGCAGGTGCTCAAGATCGGCCAGAACAGCCGCGGTGTGAAAACCCGTCAGGGCAATAATGGCGACTACTACGCGTTCATTCGCGAAACGGTTGCGCCTGCTGTTATCTGCGAGGGTGTGTTCGTTGACACGAAGGCCGACGCCGCACAGGCCGACACGCTCGCCGAGCAGCAGGCATTCGGCGCCGCGTACGCCAAGGGCATTTTGGATACCCTCGGCCTGTCCTACGACGAGCCGGAGGACGAGCCGGACGATGTGGTTGAGACCGACGAAGAGGTGCAGGCGGCGATCACCAAGGTGCAGCGCACCGCCGGTCTGGCCGCGGAAACCATGCAGTATCTGATGGCGTATGAGTACGGCACGGAGCTGGTGCTCAAGCTGGCAAAGGCAATGGAATAACGGTGTTCGATTTGGACACAGGAAAGCCCCGGCCGGATGGCCGGGGCTTGTAATAATTTGCGATGCGAAAAAGAGTTTGTTTGGCTTGTCGATTGACGGCTTCTGAATTGTGTGTCATAATCATAATAAATAGAAAATATAAGGAATAATATGTAGAAGGGTTATATATGGACAATTCGGATTTGATATTTTCATATAATACTTCCACTATTTCAAATATACTGATGAAAAAACGCGTGTGCACGATAAAATGTCATGCACACAGATTAACAGCTACACCATTATTGCGTATTGTAAAGTCAATTAATGGAGTTGCGAAAAAATATGATGGTATAAAGCCGATGATAGATTTGGATTTGTCCGGAGCTGTCATGGAAGATAAGTTGGTTTATATTTTGTTGGAGAATATATGTTATGCCACGATTAAGAAGAAGGGGTATCCAATTCGGCTTAGATTAAATCAACAAGATATGATTCAAGCTAGTGGATTTAAGTATTCACCTCTACAGCTTTTATGTCAAGATAAAACAACAATAGAAGAAAATTGTAATAATTATGTTTCCTACTATGAAGCAAAGCTGAATGTTAGTACTACTCACTATCGAAGAATTGTATCAAAAAATGAAAAAGTCGATTCGGATATATTTTGCACTATAATGTCAGATGTTCGTTCCTTTTTGAGGCTATTTTATGGGGATTTAAAAAGGATTCAAGAAATTGCGGAGGTAGTTGCTGAATTGTGCGGGAATGCATGGGAGCATTCTCATAGTGATTGCCTTATTGATCTTGATGTAGCAAATGATTTTATGAGAGCGGATAAAGCTGATGACTATTTATATGGTTGTATCAATATCGTGATTTTGAATTTATCTGAACAGCTTATAGGAGATGGGTTGCAAAAGAAAATATTATCTGCTGATTGTTTGGATGAACGATATAAAACCGTAAGAGATGCATATGATTTTCATCGTCTGCATTTTGATGAAACGTATACAGAAGAAACCTTTTGGGGTATCGCTGCTTTTCAAGATAAGATTTCTGGTCGTCCAGAGTGGGGGAAAACAGGGGGGACTGGGCTGCCTAGAATGATTAGGTCAATAGAGAAAGGATTTGAAGGATTGCATTGCTATTGTTGTAGTGGAAATAGCTTTATAATTTTTCTTCCAAGTGCATTGGAATATAGCAAAGAAGGTTGGATTGGATTTAATCAGAATGGTGAGTTTAAGTCTGGACTCCCAATGCCAGGCATTGTTGGGCATAATGAGTTTTATCTGCCAGGCACAGGGTTTAATCTTGCGTTTGTTTTTAGACGAGATGAGGTACTAGCATGAATAAGAATCAAATTAATTTAAAGTTTAAAACAAGCATCACTGGACTCGCGGGAAATCCGTTTGGTCAGTCTGTGTACAAGGAGCAGGTAGCCCCGAAAATTTTGCATGACGAGAAAAATGTAATAGTGTTTCCAGAACAAATTGAAGACATTGCAATTTCTTTTATACAAGGTTTTTTCAAAGAAATAATCGATCGATATGGATATGCCAAACTTCGTGAAATGATTGAAGTGGAGGCGGGCAATGAATTTGTTGTGAAAAAGATTTGGGAGAATATTTATTGATGGAAACATCGGATTATATTTCTATTATTGCGTTGTTGGTTTCGATTGGAGCACTTGTATACCAAATTTATTCCAATCGAAATACAATAGAGAGAGACTTGTATGCAGCTGTATTCCGTGAATACTTGATGGTACGAATCCCGGAAGGGAGAAATCAACTGAGCATAGTTGACGGAAGACTTCATTCGCAACAGTTGCAGCAGTGTCTTAGTGATTTAAGACGTGATATCTTATATTTTAAGTTTAATAATACTGTGTTTTATAAAGCGCTAAATGATATTATTATCAATATAGATGATCTTGTCGTTTCGATTAATAATGAAGAAAATGAAAGAGATATACAATCTAAATTGATGGAAATTGATTTATTAATTAATGGAATATATGATGAAGTTTCAAATGTGTATGTACATGGCAATAGATGAAGTTTGGGATTAAGAATGATTGCTCTAGTTTTGTGCGTTGGACATATGAGTTAGTTGAAATGTTGGTCTTCTTAGAAGTTAACTAAAAGTTGAATGATTAGATAGCGATATTGAAATTAAATGTGAAAAAGTCTCGCCCTAAAGTCGAGACTTTTATTGTTTCAAAATCATAAATATTTTATCTGTTTTAACAATTAGCACCGCCAAGCTGCGTGATGACAATCTTGGCGGTCTGCGGATCGGGGTTTTTGATATTAACCGGGTATTGTAAGCGTTTATCGTATGACCACATCAGTTATCCTCTCCTTCCCACGGCCACGGGTCGTCGATCCAGCGCCAGGTGCCTACGCGGGTATCCACCTCGCGGGCTGTCAGCGGGCCGAAGGCGTCCTCATATTCGGCGGCGGCCTTGTCGAAGGCCGTGCGCATCTTGCTGTAATAGGCCAGCGCAGCCGTGTTGTTCGGGTGGCCGTCGAGGTACTGGATTACGTCCACGAGCGCAAAGTCATACATGCGCACGCGGCCGAGCAGCTTTTCGCGTTCAGTCATTGCGGGACAGCCTCCTCTCCGAGGAACGGCTTGTCGAGCGCCGGGAAAATCGTGCCGCGGCTGAAGGCCAGCGCGGGTTCATAGGGCGTATCAAAGCTCTGCGCCGGCACAAAGGCCATGGCGAGTGAAAGCAGACGGGGGTCGATGCTGTCCGCGGGCAGCGCCGACCCGTCCGTTTGATTAGGTGTATTCATAGGTCAGTGGCTCCTTGTCTGTCGGGTTTGAGGCATCGCCTCACTGTCAGAGTATGCCGCAGGAAAAAAGACGGTGAAAGCGCGGGCAAACTGTGCTATACTGTTGTTATATAAAAGGAGGCATGAAAAATGGAGCTTTCTGAAATCAGGCAGCAGGCTGCACAGGCAGCTTTGCAGGTATGTGAGGGCGCAAAACTGAAGGCTGGCGATCTGTTTGTGGTCGGCTGTTCGTCGAGCGAGGTCTGCGGCGAGAAGATCGGCACACATTCGAGCGTCGAGGTCGCGGAGGCGATCTTTGAAGGCATTTACGGTGTGCTGCAGGAGCGCGGCATCGAGCTGGCGGCGCAGTGCTGCGAGCATCTGAACCGTGCGCTGATCGTCGAGCGGAAGGTGTGCGACAAATTTGGACTGGAAGAGGTCAACGTCGTGCCGCAGCCCAAGGCGGGCGGCTCGTTCGGCACGACCGCATACAAGCGCTTTGCCGATCCGGTCGCGGTCGAGTCGCTCAAACAGTCGGCGTTTGCGGGCATGGATATCGGCGGCACGCTGATCGGTATGCACATAAAGCCGGTTGTAGTGCCGCTGCGCATCGAAGTCAAGCGCATCGGTGAGGCGATCTTGCTGTGTGCGCGTCGCCGCGCAAAATTTGTCGGCGGCAGCCGCGCGGTGTATAACGAAAACCTGTTGTGAGGATAGTATGGGACTGAAAGCAGTATTCTTTGATCTGGACGATACGCTGTACGGCAGTTTTCAGGCGTGCGACGCGTATGCGTATGAGCGGCTGGCCGTTTGGGCAGAGCAGGAGCTGCATATGGACGGCGCGGCCTTTGCGCAGGCACTCCGCGCTGCGCGGCAGCGTGTGACGCGGCAGCAGCCCGGTATGCCGCCTATTCACGACCGTGTTATCTGCGCGCAGAATGCACTCGAAGCGCTCGGCCTGAACGCTGTGCGCTATGCACGCAAGGTGCATCGCATTTATTGGGATGCGGTGCTGGACACCATGGAGCTGCGGGAGGGTGTGCACGAGCTGCTGGACGACCTGCGGCAAGCGGGCGTCAAGGTCGCGGTGTGCACCGATATGCTGGCCGATATCCAGATGGAAAAGCTGGAAAAGCTGGATCTGGTCGACCGCGTCGATTTCCTCGTTTCGAGCGAGGAGGCGGGCATGGATAAGCCCGGCGCGCCGATTTTCTGGCTGGCGCTGCAGAAATGCGGCTGTACAGTGGATGAGGCCATTATGGTGGGCGATAATTTCCGGCATGACGTACAGGGTGCGCTCGACCGGGGCATCGGCGGTATCTGGCTCAACTGGGACGGCCGCCCGACACCCGAGGATGAACGGCCATATTTTGAAGCAAAGTCCTTCCAGCACGCGGCGGACTATATCCGCACGCTGCTGTGAGGCGTGAACAGAAGGAGCAGAACATAACATGCAGCATTTTGACTATAAGCCGCGCGGGGTATGCCCGATGCGTATTTCGTTTGATCTGGAAGGGGATAAGGTGCACAACGTATCCTTCCTCGGCGGGTGCAACGGCAACCTGCAGGCAATCAGCCGCGTGGTTGAGGGGATGACCGTCGAGCAGATCGAGGGTTATTTCAAGGGGATTTCGTGCGGTGGTAAAGGCACGAGCTGCTCGGATCAGCTTGCGACCGCGGTGCGTGCAGCCTACGAGCAGAAAAAAGCATAAGGAATTTTCTGTCTGCGATTGACGTTGGTATGTATAGATGACCTTTCTATAAATGTATATCGAAAATGAAAAGGAGTAAGGTGTATTTCAACCTTACTCCTTTTCATTTGTACATGTTCTTCAGATAGGATAATTGAAGTTTTCCTTTTTCTATTCCGTCCTTATATTTACAGGGTTTACTGTAAGATTACCTCCACCAGCCACTTTATACCATTTACCTTTTTGTAATTTAATTTTTTCAGATACACCAGATGTAATGTATCCTATTACATGCTCTTCGCCTGTTTCAATATCGGTAAAGACGATATCGGTATCACAATCGCTAACTACTTCTACGGTGCCTAATAGGGGCTGTATTTGTTCCGATTTGATTGGAGTTTCATTATTCATAAGTGTAAATGTGTGTGACTTTTGGATGTTGGTATAAAAAAGAATGGTAATGACGAATATTACCGCTATACATGGGAATAGCCATTTTTTCATCAAAAAACCTCCTCAGCCTATTTTTATCTAAAGATAGTAAGCTCGAATTTAGGATATAATATAGCGTAGCATAATTTGACCTATTTGTCTTTAACATAGAAGAAAATTTACAATTTTGTTAGCTTAAAATGTTTTTACTTGGGATTTGCTCTAGTGGGGGCTTGCGCTGATGCGCTGCTGGTTTACTCCAGAAAAAAGCATAAGAAAAGGACGATGCGTTCAGCATCGTCCTTTTTTATTCCATGATGTGCAGGGTAGGGGCTTCGGCATTTGCCTGTTCCACACAGACGGCCAAGCGGTAGCCCCGGTCGGCAAAGTCGGGCAGGAACAGCGAATACGCGCCGGGAACCTCACTGCAATCCAGACGCGGCGGCATACGGCGTATGTCGATCCAGAAGCTGCGCAGCGGCAGGTCAAGCCCGCGGCCGGTGGTTTTGACAAAACTCTCCTTGAGCGTCCAGAGCTTATAGAACGCATCGTCCTGCGTGGAGGGCAGAAGGGTGTTCAGATAACGCACCTCTTCGCGGTGGAAGAAACGGGAGGCGACATCGCGTCGGCCGGGTTCGCACCGCTCGATATCCACACCGACCGGATGGTCGCTGACAGCGCATACCGCCCAGCCTCCCGAGTGGGACAGGCTGAAATGGATACCCGGTTCATTGACCAGATAGGGCTTGCCGCCCTCAGCAATCGAGATAGCCAGCGGGTGTACAACCCACGGGAACTGCTGTGCGACCGCGTATTCGAGCAGCAGCGAGGCCGCAAACCCCTGCGCCCGAGCCGCGTCGCGGCGGCGGTCGATTTGTTCCAGACGGCTGCGGGATAGTCGGGCGCGGGACGCGCCGTCGTCCGGATTCACAGCGGATACCGGAATGGCATATACAGCAGTCAAGAAAATTCCCCCTAATGATCTGAGCGTTTGCGTGCAATGTGTATGGATAGGTATATGGGTATTATACCACGCAGCACGGAAGGTTGACAATTATCTTTCGCGGTGAAAGGTAAAAAATTACTTTGCGGGTCGCTTGCGCGCGCCGCAGCGCTGTGACACCGGGTTTTCTGTCCGGATTGCGCTATGCGGACAGGCGCGGCGGCAGTCGCTGCAGCGGATGCACTCGGCGCTGTTAGGCTTCTGCCAGACTGGGATATCCAGCTTGCAGGCGTGCTGACAGGCACCGCATTTGGTGCACTTGTCCTCGTCAATGTGGAAACGGTAGAGTGCAATCGGGTTAAATAGCCCGTAGATCGCGCCAAGCGGGCATAGATAGCGGCAAAACGGCCGATAGACGATCACGCTCAACACAAGCAAGACAACGAGAATCGCGGCTTTCCACGTGAACAGCCAGCCCAGTGCCGCGCGCAGCGGCGGATTGGATGCAATCAGCGGGATGCCTGCAAACAGCGTGCCCGACGGGCAGATGTATTCGCAGAACCATGGCTGCCCCTGTCCGACGATATCAAGTATGGTCAGCGGCAGCACGATGACAAACCCGACCAGAATGAAATATTTCAGCCATTTGAGCACGCGGTCGCCCGGCAGACGGCGCAGCTTTTTGGGAAACGGGATCTTGTGCAGCAGGTCCTGTACCAGTCCGAACGGGCACAGCCAGCCGCATACCAGCCGTCCGAACAGCGCGCCGAACAGCAGCAGGAAGCCGAGAACATAGGCCGGGAATTTGTTTGTGCGGCTGGTCAGCGATGCCTGCAGTGCGCCGATCGGGCACGAACCGAGTGCGCCCGGACAGGAATAGCAGTTCAGTCCCGGCACGCAGACCAGCTTGCCTGTGCCTTTGTAGATCGTGCCCTGCGCAAAGCCGGCGGCGTAGCCGTTGGTCAGGGCGGTGAATACAATCTGCACTATGGTGCGCAGATGCGTACGCAGTTTACCCAAGGCCGATACACTCCATGCAGATATTGACCGCCTTGCGGAATACGGTCTGCTCCTGTCCCTGCATCACGCCCCATGCAAGGCAGAGCACAGCCACCACGCAAACAAGCAGCGCGATGCGGTTGCGACGGACAAAACTCATCCCTGTACCTCCGCGAGCATCGCGTCAATCGTTTCGATCCATTTGTCCTTGCTCTGCGCGCTGATGACTGCCGAGCCGACCTGTGCGCCTGTGCTGTCGACAAAGAAGGTGGTCGGCACATATTGGATCTGTGACAGCACGCCGTATAGGTCTTCGGAAGGCAGCAGATGGGTGTAGGCGGCGCCGGTTTCGGAGACAATGTTGCGCGCGGTCTGCACCTGCTCCTCGTTGATCGTGCCGTCAGAATTCAGCACATCGGATACCAACCCGATGATCTGCACGCCCTTATCCTGGTATTCCTGCGCCAGTGTGCCCAGATCGGGCATTTCTTTGATGCACGGGCCGCAGAACGTTGCCCAGACGTTGACCATGGTCAGGTCATAGTCCGCGAGCATCGACTGGTCGATGGTATTGCCGTCCAGGTCGGTCGCGGAAAAGCTGCTCAGCACGCCCGCCTGCGTGGTATCGTCCTGTTGTGTGTCGCTGGTCTGCGTTTGGTCGGCCACAGACTCTATCTGATCGTTATCTGTAGCCGTCTGGCCGCAGCCGCCCAGCGTCAGCATGCTGCACACCAGTGCGCCGGATAACAGGAAATGGATCGCTTTCATGACGCTATCCTCCGAAATCTTGATTTTCTTATTATACGGGTAGGAAATCCTATCTGTCAACAGTGAGAAAGAATTGCGCTATGATTTTCCCGATGCCGCGAAACAGTATATCCGGGCTTTTCGCTACTGAAGTCCCTGTATAAAAAGCCACAGGGTTATCAGAGGCAAAATGGTCCAGCTGATATACCGCCCGGTCATTTCCCAATCGGATGGCTCGGCCTGCTCGACATCACGGATGCGGAAGGCTAGCTCAAAACGGAAAAGTTCATCTGCAAACAAAATGGAAATTGCAGTGACAGCGCAGATCAATACGCCGCCGACCCAGGCTTCCCAGCTGCCTTTATGCGTCAGCTGTGGGCCGGACATTAAAGTCAGTATAGTAGAAGCGGAAGGTTCCATGGGGTCAATGATGTTCCCATCCGCATCCATGACAACGCTGGCGTTTGTAGTCACCGAAATCCCTATATCATATACATTCCCGTCTTCCTGAAACAGCAGCAGATAGTCTTCTTGTTTTAACACACCGCCGCGAAACAGGAGCTCATCGCCGCAGTAAAGCTCGACACCGGTCATTCGTCCGCTTAAATCGTGGCCCTTCGGGATGGCGGTAGGATCCGTCTGTGCGGTATAGGGACCGTAGGTTTTGTCGCCATATTGGAACTGCACAGTTTTGTCTGCGGATACGGTAAAACTTGCTTCCTGACCTTGGATTTTGCCGGCATATATTGTGCTGTTGCCCTGCTGGCTGGGAACGAGAAGGGCGTCTTGGTACGAAAAACCCATGCGGGAGATGGTCAGCGGATAGAGAATGGTAAACACCAGCACCATGACCGTAATGATAATCAGAACGGCTTTCTGATATCGGTTCAACGCTTTGAGTCTTTCCATAGCTGCACCTCTGTCTAGCGGATTGGAATGTTCGGGACATTTTCCTCATGATCTGATTTTATCATAAAATTGCAAATCATCCAACTAAAGAAAGCAAGATGACATACGAGTCTTATCCCGCAGGGAGGCGCCATTGTTCCAGCAAAGTTTGACTTGATAAAAATTAACGCGGAAGATCATTTTTACGATCTTCCGCGCAGATAAGGTGGCACCCCCGGCGAGACTCGAACTCACTACGTTCCGCTTAGGAGTACGGCGTACCATTTCGTAAATTGTTCATATCATATCTTCCCGTGTTGTTTCTTCGCAAATTGTGCTGTCTGGAGGCAGGTCAATTTGCACAAATTCCCCTGAAATATGCTGCCTTACAACGGCTTTTCAAATGTCGTATTAGCAAGGTATTAGCAGGAACCCCTTGTGACAGAGGGCTTTCAGGGGCCATTTCAAAATGCTATTAGCACAGATGGAGGATAATCTTATGAGCACCAACACACCCAACGAAAAAGGAACGCCCCAAAGCAGAACATACACCGTGAGTGACATCGCAGCCATTCTCGGTATCGGCCGCGCTTCGGCCTATAAACTCGCCAACTCCGGATTGTTCAAGACGATCCGTATCGGCAACATGATCCGCATTTCCAGGAAGTCCTTTGAGGATTGGCTGAAGATGGAGGAAAAATAAAATTTACTGTAAAGTTAGGCCATCTGCAGAGTAAATTTCTCGCAAATGGCCTAACTTATCTGTAGTCATAACACTGTAGTTCGAGAATGTCATTAAGACCCGTCACTTGTTAATTGTCTTGCATTTCTCGCTTTAATTCGGACAATTGGAGCATATATTTAGTAGAATCAGACTCATATGCTCTGTACAGTATGGGAAGAAGCAGTGATCTAGTTTTTTTATCTTTTGACAATCTAAAAGGCTCGAGAAGTTCCACGATTGCCGTAGTGTTGCCTTTTTTTTCGTATTGGATTGCCAGCCCTTTTGCACAAATTGGGTCATTGGGCATATTGTTATGCGCAATTTCAAAATGCTCAATTGCTCTAGCATTTGCATTTGGCCGTCCACTATTACCATATATCATAGCAAATTCTCGGTGCATAGTGGCAATTTGAGATGTTATCTTTTCGTTTTTTGAATATTTTAGCGCTGATTCATACATTGTAATACTTTGAGCAGTTGATTTTTCTATATGCCTAAAGTATTCACCATATCGCCAATACACAAACCAATTATTTGGATCTCGTGCGATTGCTGAATTGAAAAACTTGACAGCAGTAGAAGTGTCACCTTTTTTTGCTGCAGATTCTGCGAAAGCAACTAGTGTGGCACCCATATTTTGCCCACCTTGACGCATAGCGCTCATTAATTGCCGTTCCTCTGGGTCTTTAATATCAGTAGCGTTATACCAACAAGAAAGTCGATGATGTATATCCTGTTCTTCTTTGACAGTAATACAATTTTTAAGCATAAACTTCTGCGTTAATGACAACAGTCGATACTTGTCTGAACGAGCGTCCGCATCATAGTATCTAATTATAATCGTATCTGATACTAATGCTTCAAGAGTATCAATAATTTCTGCGCTTTTGGAATTTGAACCGTAAGCTTGAACAATTGCTTCTATTGGAAGATCACTAATGACTGCCAGTATCCGCATTACCCCTTTTTCAATTGGGGACATTTCATCAAAGACCCGGCGGAAACAGAACTCCAGCAATTCTTCATTTTGGATTCCACCGTGCTCCATTGGTGTCGCTTTCGTTAAAAGTTCCTCTGAATTTTTGCAACTACTAATAATCCATTTAATTGCAAGAGGAATACCATTAAAGATGTTTCCAATTTTCTCTTTCTCTGGATCACTTAAGGAATTACAGTAGGAAAACTTTGGCAGTGTAGATAGAGATGTGATATAGCGCACAATCTCTTCGCTTGTTAGCGGTCCAATTTCAATGGGATAGGAAGAAACAGTTATTACATTTCGGCGCGATGTAATAAGTGCTTTTACAGGTTCAGGAAGATAATTTATAAACTCTATTATGTCCTTATCAATGGCAGTTTCAAGATTATCAACAAATAAAAGCAGCTTTTCACCAGAAATCAAATCGAGAACAGTACGTTTTTTGTCTTCTAAAATATCACTTTTTGCTTCAGGAAAACCTGTAACATCAAGTATTGCGTTGAGCAAATCATCCAGTGAAGTCAGTTTTTGACTTATTGATTGAATACCACTTGCTGTTAGTTCACGGTCTTTTGCTGAAATAGAAACAATATAGTCGTACTCACCATCAACATATAGTTTTTTTACTGCCCAAGTTGCCAGAGCTGTTTTGCCAACACCACCAATACCAATTAAGCAAACACTTGTTGCACGATTGTGATGTAATCCACGCATAACGGCTTCGCAATATTCATTTCTCAATATAAATTCATGATAGTCAGCAGAAAGTAACCTGTAGCACGGCTCATCTACTTCGTACTCTCTATATTTTATGGTGGGCCGCTTGAGTTCCATCTCCTTTGCTTCTGCAGGCGAAAGTACAATACTGGAATCAAACCTTCTAATGGCGCTCCCGTTTTCAAGAAACAGTAATCTCTTTCGTTTTTCAGGACCATTTTTTTGGAATCTTTTAATAGAACTGTTATCATTTAAAGGCGGAATAATGATGACAGCTATCGTTAAGCTCTTGTCCAAGTTAGAAATAGTATAATAATCAATCCATAATGCATCACCTACATATTTCCGAATTTTATCATTGAATATTTTACTATCGACGAGTTCATCTTTTCCTAGGCCAACAATTTCGTAAGACTTATCATCAATGCCGAAAAGAATTACTCCACCTTTTCCTGTGTTATGAAAAGCCAAAACATCTTTACTTATTTCAGCCCATTCTAATGTTGGTGAAGCGACTGATGGACACTTAAGTTTATAATCCCAGAGTTCGGTTTCAGTTTTAAACGATGCCTCAATATCTGATAAGTTTTTTTTAAAAAATAGTGATTCAATGGCTCCAAGATCCTTTTGCCTGATTGCTGTTATAATAGAACCATCTCTGTCCATAGCAATACCTCTTTCTATTTGTGGTATTAAAATACAAAATCAAATTTATAAACACATTGCTATATATTTTCACAAAAAGGGAATGAAATGGGGATATTTCATCAAATGCATTGTACCATTTATTCCCTAGTGTCGCAACCCACTTACTTATAGCAATATTATAACGCCAAAATCTTTTGCGCCATAAGAATGTTGCTTATGGCGTTTTTTTATGTCCAACTGCACGTTTCATACTGCTACCTATTCTAGTAATCTATTGGACAGGTCTAGATACCACTCCAAGATTGTTACGAAAGGAATCAAAAATCCCATGTTTTTTCTTCCCCAATCAGCCAGAAGGCCACCACTCATAGGTTTTCCCCTCCGGGCTACCAAGGCGGCATAGAGGCCGCCTTTTTCCCAAAAACAAACACTTTTCCAGACCGCCGAAGGGAGGTGATACTATGGCGGTATTTCGCATTGAGAAAACCCGCGACTACACGGTGATGTCCAACCACCACCTGCGCAACGCCGGTCTATCGCTGAAATCCAAAGGGCTGCTCTCCATGATGCTGTCCTTGCCGGAGGACTGGAACTACACCACCAGGGGCCTGGCGAAAATCTGCAAGGAGGGCACGGACAGCATTGGCTCTGCCCTGAAGGAGCTGGAACGAGCCGGGTACATAGTTCGCAACCGACTCCGGGACAGCAAGGGCAAAATCGTGGATGTGGAGTATGTCATCTACGAGACGCCCCATCCCCCGGACACGGGCC
>OERW01000209.1_pt1 | contig 14686 bp, 15 predicted proteins | sample 1540091 | NCBI WGS metagenome assembly OERW01 (sample SAMEA3891889, study PRJEB23780) | metagenome | biome: terrestrial biome; feature: animal house; material: Caecal content | place: Italy | collected 2015-05-05 | reverse complement strand
CATTTCGGGGGCTTTCTCGCTCTGCGGCAGCGGCATGTGCCCGAACTCCTCAAAGCTATCGGGTACAACCGTTTCGGCTTTTTCGGTATCTGACCATTTGCCGCCTTTTTGAATATAGTCGCGGTTTTCCTGCGCGCTTCCGTATGCCTTATCAATATGCGCGGTCGGGAACAGGTTTTTGACCGTGTGCCAGCGCACCGGCGAAGGGCGGTATCCGTGCGCTGCCCGTTCTGGTACGCATACGACGGAATCACGTCCACCAGCCAGAAACGCTTGCCCAAGCTCTCGGGATCGATAATCAGATCGGAAAGTTTCATGAAAATACACTCCTTTTCAAAAATCGTGGATGATTGACGTTCAAACCGGTTTGTGAAAACAGGATAGCATTTTCTTGGAGGCCTGTCGTTTCGCGCCGCGTAACGGTGCCAAAACGCGGACAGGCGCGCATACGCACATCCATTCATGTGAAGGCAGCATAGAGATTGCGTATCGGTGATTGCCTGCGGCGAAGGCATTCTGCACAGATGAAAAATAGGGGCGGCAGAGTAAAATACAAAAAAATACGGTTACGCGTCGCGTAACCGTATGATACAAATTTGTAGGATTGCACAGCAAAGTCCCGCACAGAAATGTGCGGGACTTTGTCTTGTTCTTTTTTCACTTTTCAGAACCTTGCCGATAGCCCCGTGAGCCAAGCAGAATGCGGTCGAGAGTGCGCCCTTCCTCTGCGAACAATTCTGTCAATAGCTCGTTTGCGTCATCGATTGAAATACCGCTGCACCTTTCAATCAGATAACGGTAAGCGTTGTGGACGGGATTGCGCTTGCTGAGTGCATACCCGCGCAGCGCAAGGAGCTGTTCGGATACCGTAATATTCAGCTGCATGCCGATACAGAGAGCAACAAGCACTTGCAAGGTCACATTATGGGTGCTGGCTGCATCGTCATTCAGATGTTTGATTGCGGTGAACCGAGGTCGGTCGAGTAAACATGCTTCACAGATTTCTTTTTCACTCCAGCCCTTCTGCTGCATCAGCGAGAAGAGCATGTCTTGAAATGATTTCGTCGTTATTTGGATCTCCGAGAGGTAGTCCTGCATCTCTTCACAGAGATGCACTTTCTCCCAGTTTTCCAAAGAACTTCAGCTTTCGTTGCTCTTAGGTTCTTGTGCCGGAGGTGAAATAAAACGGTTGTTTTATGATCGTGATGGGTTTGTAAAGGGTACAAACTGCCATACGAACCACCTCCTTACAAGTGTGTCATAGGTTATTAAGCTACCTCCGACACGAGAACACAATCCAATTGGTGCCTGACAGAAAAATTCTGTCGTCGTCTTAAACTTCTTCCAGTAAATTTAATTGAGTTCCATGATAAAATGATTCCCGGTTTTCTTCGGATCAGCGCTTGCAGAACGAATGGAGGACTTGACCTTGTTGCGCCTGTATGAGTATCATAACACAGGATAAAGTTCGTGTAAATGCAAAAAATGTTACATTATTATTACTTTTCGTGCTATTTAGTGCTGTTTTGTGTTATCTGGTGCATATAGGGCAAAAAGACGCATTTTCTGCAAAAACTGACGTGGGAAAATCTCAGTCAATTGCCTTTTCAAAGAGGGAAAAGGTTTTGGATGACAAGCCCCTTCTGCTGCGCATAACGGAGGGTGTAGGCGGTGCCGCCGGCGCTGCGATTACAATATGCGATACAATATCGGGATTGATCGACCATATATCGGTTGCGTTGGAGAAACGCGCCTTTTGATGGAGTGTGTGAACAGTAGACAATCTGATCGGCCTGCGCATCAATGTTCGCGGCACGGTTTTTCTGAGTTTCGCTCCAGCGATTGCGATACTCTTCAAACGGGAGCGCTAAATAGATCACGATTTGAGGATACTGCTGTTTTAGTTTTAATAGGTGTTCCGCAGCCAATGTATCAAACCCCAGTGCGCCGCCGAGCCAGAAGACGCGAACCTTTCGTTCGATAAGCGGCAATAAGATCGAATCGAGTTTGCGCAGAATTGCGGTTGTTGCATTTGCAGGAAGTATGCGATGTCCTGTAAAACAGCAGATTTGATCACGCAAGTCCATCTTGTACCCCTCACTTCGATATATAAATTATAATTACAAATTGTAAATCTTTATTACAATTTTAGAGATAATAAATGATATTGTCAATGGGCAAGGAGGGGTTGCCCGTGAAGATTTACGACTATCATGGAAAGAAGAATTTGTGCGGTGATAGGATCCATCAGGCGCGTACGGCGCAGCGGATGTCGCAGTCAGATCTGGCGGCTCGCATGCAGGTCAATGGTGTTATTATTGAGCGCGAGGCCATCAGCAAAATTGAGACAGGAGATCGCTTTGTTACCGATTATGAACTGCTGGTTTTTGCCAAGGTGCTGGGCGTATCGGTGGATTGGCTGTTGGCGGATAGAGATGCAAAGGGAAAACACTGAGAGGGATGGTCTTCTTTGTTTTCATAGATAGATTTATTCCACAAATGAATTACGAAGATAAGTTACAATCATTGACTAGCAGCGTGGTGTTAAACAACACTGTTTTGATTTTATATCATATAGCCTATTGTTGACAAGCCACATAAACATTTTTATAATAAAAATAAGAAAAATCGTACCATACAACATAATAAAGGGCGAATTATAACCGTTTTGCTTACTGTATCAGCAATATGAAATAAATTGATAGACGAGGAGAAAGTGAAATGGCAGCAAAGAAAATAGTTCAGTCAATAGAACCTAATATTGCAGATTTGGCAAATGGCTGGTTAAAATCATACCAACTAGATTATAAATTGGAGCAGGAATCACTGAATACAGAAATTGATACTGCACTGAATAATTATTATTCTAAAAATGGCGGTGCGGGTGGCAATAGGCCGGACTGCAAATTGTTGCTTCAGGATAAAGCTTTGAATTTTTATCCGGTGCTGATAGAGTATAAGGGTTATAAAGACAAGCTAGTCAAGCTCGATTCTAATGGGCAAGTAGATAATAAAACATCGAAAAATAGTCCGAATTTTAAGAATATCAATGCTTATGCTGTAAACGGTGCGGTTCACTATGCAAACGCATTACTTCACCATACGAGTTATACTGATATAATTGCCATTGGCATGACTGGTTATAAGGATGAGAATAATAAGCTGCAGTATTCCATTGGTACTTACTATGTATCAAAAAGCAATTTTGGTGTTGGACAAAAAATTGATGATTATTCAGATTTGTCTTTTTTGAGAAAAGAGAACTTTGATAATTTTATAGAAAAGGTAAAGTCCATACAATTATCTCAGGAAGAAATAGATAGGCTAAAAGAGAAGCGTGAAAAAGAAATAGATGCTAGTTTAGTAAAGCTGAACAATGATATATATCAGAACGAAAAGGGATTGGGAGAGAACGACCGGGTGTATCTGGTGGCCGCCTCTATTATTGCCACGCTTGGAATTCCGGGAAAAGTTAGGCCGCTTGAAAAGTCAGAACTGAAATCTTTATCGGAAGAAGGGAATACCGATGGAGATATCATTGTCAGGAAAATTCGGGCTTTTTTAAATGAAAAGAATCTACCCAGAGAGAAAAAAGAACTCATTTTAAGGACATTACAAAACACACTAACGACAGATAATATTAACAGAGTTGAAAATGGAGAAAGTCAGTTAAAACGCGTGTTTACCAAAATCGTTGATGATTTAGGAATCTATTATAAAATCGGATTGACTACTGATTTTACAGGCAAGTTGTTCAATGAAATGTATGGATGACTGGGTTTCTCGCAAGACAAATTGAATGACGTTGTTCTTACACCCTCTTACGTAGCTAAGTTGTTAGTCAAGCTGGCAAGGGTTAACAAAGATTCTTATGTTTGGGATTTTGCTACAGGATCTGCGGGGCTTCTGGTGGCCGCCATGAATGAAATGCTTAATGATGCAAAAGAAAAAATCCATTCTCCCGATGAATATCAAAAGAAGGCGGCTGAGATTAAAGCTACACAACTGCTTGGTATAGAATTGCTTTCCAGTGTCTATATGCTTGCTATCCTAAATATGATCCTTATGGGGGATGGTAGTTCTAATATTTTGAATAAGGACTCCTTAACGGATTTTAACGGTCACTATGGCTATGGAAAAACCAAGTATAAATTTCCAGCAGATGCATTTGTCTTAAATCCGCCATATTCTGCGCCCGGTAACGGAATGAATTTTGTTGAAAAGGCTTTGTCGATGATGCGCAAGGGCTATGCAGCGATTATTATTCAAAATTCAGCAGGATCCGGTAAGGCGATTACATATAACAAAAAGATTCTGCAACGTAACACGCTGCTCGCAAGCATAAAAATGCCGGTAGACTTGTTTATCGGCAAATCCAGTGTGCAGACGAATGTTTATGTGTTCAGAGTAGGTGAAGCGCATCAAAAAGATGATGTGGTCAAGTTTATAGATTTTTCTCATGACGGTTACACAAGATCTAATCGAAAAAAGGCTAGTAATAATTTAAAGGATACTGATCACGCGAAAGAGCGCTATCAAGAGGTTGTTGATTTGGTACGCTTTGGCAAAGGTAAACTGTGCTTGCTGACAGAAAAGGAATATTATGAAGGAACGATAGACCCAGAAAACGGTGCGGATTGGAATCAGACTGCTCCGGTTGATACAAAACCTACTTTAGATGATTTTAAAAAGACCGTAAGCGATTACCTTGCTTGGGAGGTATCTTATCTGCTGAAAAAGCAGGATGTGGAGGATAACCGCCTGGGAAAATAGATGCCTCGCTTAACAAAAAAATCGCTAATGTTAAGTGGGGCAATTTTCGGTTAGGCGATTTATTTGATATTGAAAACACGCTAAGCTTTAATTCGAATAGGCTCACTGTTGGAAATAAATATGATTATGTGACAAGAACTTCGGTGAATCAAGGGATTTTACAGACGACAGGCTTTGTTAATGATGCGAATATCAACCCTGCGGGAACTTGGAGCTTGGGTTTGCTTCAGATGGATTTTTTCTATCGGGAAAAACCGTGGTACGCAGGACAATTTGTCAGAAAGATTGTCCCGAAGATCAAAATTCCGCAAAACGCAATCCTGTATTTTACGACGGTTTTAAATAAACAAAAGCCGTTGCTTTTACCTGTGCTTGTTCGCGATGTGGATAAAACTTTTCGAGATATTAACATTGCCCTACCGGTTACTGCTGATCGACAAATTGACTTTGCGTTTATGGAAATTTTGATCTCGGAGTTGAAAATGGATCGTATAACAAAGTTAGAGACATATCTTTTCGATACTGGTTTGAAAGGCGTACATCTATTGAGTGAAGAAAAGTTAGCATTGAAGGAGTATGACAAACTGACATGGGGCAAATTCAATCTTGAAGATCTGTATGGCAAAGCAACGCGCGGAAAACGTTTGAAAAGCGCCGATAGAATTCCGGGAAATCTGCCGTTTGTGACGGCGGGAGAGGGGAATGAAGGCGTTTCCGATTTTATTGGCAATGCAGTTCATGTTTTTGCTAAAAATACAATCACGATTGATATGTTCGGTTCTGCTAAATATAGAGATTATGAATATGGTGGGGACGATCATGTCGCTGTTGTGCATACAGAAAAACTGCCAATGAAAGCGGCCATATTTGTTACAGCGGCTATTCACAAATCAGCGCATACGGGTCAATTCCATTATGGCAGGAATTTTTATGCCAAGGATGCCGATTGTCTGCATATCATGCTGCCAGTGAAAAACGGCCAGCCGGATTACAAAAAGATGAATACGATTATTTCGGCAATTCAAAAAATGATTTTAAGAGATGTCGTTTCTTATGTGGATCAGAAGGCTGATGATGTGGGAGTGTATACTGAGTAATTTTTTGTTTGATGGGATAAGTCTAGTTAAAGGCAAGTTTTTGGCATAAGTAGTTGCTGGTATGATGCATAGAGCGGATTGGTATTGTGCTGATACGTCGTCAAATTGATCAGCATAGGCGATCAGTTAATTAGTGGATAATAATTTTTTGTATTTATCTGTAGGAAAGTATAGAAAGTCAACAATTCCTTTAGGCCATCCTCAAGGCCGTAGGTCAATAAAAAACGGTACAGAGTGACTCTGTGCCGTTTTGCTTTGTGTCAAACAGGAAACTGAAGTAAACAAAAGAGAAATACGGATTTTTGTACAGTTTTTCTGATGCGATGCGTGCAAGAAAAACAGGATTAAAAAACACGAAAAACGCGAAAACGGTATAATTATTACTATCATATTTAAGTTCGGCGAGACAAAACAAAAAACTGCTAAAGAATATCATTGAAAAGTGTATGAAAACAAAAGCAGGATAACGGATTGCTCGCCATGGTTGATGGCGTTGAATATGTGGTTGTAAAGGAAGGGTTAATCATGTATTATGGTGAAAAGCGAGTAAAGGAACCGATCCGTTGGGGCATGGTTGGCGGTGGCAAGGGAAGTCAGATCGGGTGCATCCACCGCTCGGCGGCGCTGCGGGACAATAACTTCCAGCTGGTCGCGGGCGCGTTCGATATCGACCCGGTGCGCGGCAAGGCGTTTGGAGAGAGCCTGCACGTCGCACCCGAGCGCTGCTATCCGGATTACAAAACTATGTTCGCGGCGGAAGCAGAGCGCCCGGACGGCATTCAGGCGGTGTCGATCGCAACGCCCAACAGCATGCACTACGAAGTTTGCAAGGCGGCGCTTGAAGCGGGGCTGCATGTTGTGTGCGAAAAGCCGCTGTGCTTTACCTCGGCGGAGGCGGATGAGCTGGTCCGCTTGGCAGAGGAAAAGAAGCGCGTTGTTGGCGTGACCTACGGCTATTCCGGCCATCAACTGATCCAGCAGGCGCGGCAGATGATCAAAAACGGCGATCTGGGCGAGATCCGCATCATCAATATGAGCTTTGCGTTCGGCGGCTACAATGTCAAGATCGAGGAGACCAACCCGGCGGCCAAGTGGCGTTTTGACCCGAAGAAGGCAGGTCCGTCGTTCGCGCTGGGTGACGTCGGCACGCATCCGCTGTTTATTATCGAGGCGATGATGCCGGATATGCAGATCGACAACCTGATGTGCACCAAGCGCGCGTTTGTCGAGGGCCGTGAGCTGGAGGACAATGCGTTTGTCATCATGAACCTCAAGGGTAGCGAGAATATCCAGGCGGGCGCACAGGTGTACTGCTGGGCCAGCTCGATCAACAGTGGCGCGCGGCATTATCACAAAATCCGCGTGGTTGGCTCCAAGGCGTCGCTTGAATGGGACGACGAGCGTCCCAATCAGATGTTGTATGAGGTAGAAGGCGAGCCGAGCCGTGTGCTTGAGCGCGGTGCGGGTTACCTCTATGACGAAGCCAAGGTTGAGGACCGTATCGGCGGCGGCCACGCGGAAGGCCTGTTCGAGGCATGGAGCAATCTGTATGCCCGCTTTGCGGTCGCCATGGCGGATGCGGACAAGGATGCGTACGGCGATTTCTGGTATCCGGATGTCAAGGCGGGCGCGCAGGGCATCAAGTGGATCGAGAAGTGCGTTGAGTCTGCCGAGCACGGCGCTGCATGGGTCGATTATAACTGAGATAACAAAAGTGGATTGTGACTATCCCGCGGAAAGACACGGATGTTTGGAGGTGGCGCGGTGAGTGGCAAAATTGATAACTATATTCAGCAGGTCTTTCAGCCGACGTTCGGTAGTAGTAGTTTGACGCCCACTCTACTGTATATCACCAAACAGGAGTTTGGCGGAAAAAAACGGGATCGTCCGATGCACAGTCATCATTCTCTGTGCGAAATATTACTTGTTTATCGCGGTTTTGGATACTATGAGATGGGCAAACAGTGCTATCCCATTCAGGCGGGGGATATCCTGTTTTATAATCAGGATGAGTTGCATGAGGTGCGCAGCATGTCAGACGCAGAGATTGGCACCTATTGCTTTGGACTGAGTGGGTTGCAGCTATCGGGTTTACCGGTCAATCACATCATTCCGCAGGGCAGTTCGCCGGTTCGGGCAAGTGGTGCGCGGTTTGAATTCATGATGCAGCTATGCGAACAGGCATACCAATTGCTGGACCGGGACATCTATGCCAAGGCGGCAGCACAATGCCTTGCAGCTTCCTTTTTGCTGTTGGCTTGTCAGATTGAGACGGAGCATACTCAGCAGTTTTGCTCCGAACAAGATGGTGAAATTGTCGGTCGGATTCGCGATTATCTGGATCAGCATTTTACTGAACCATTGACGCTTAAAGGAATTGCATCGGAATTTCAATGCAGTGAGCCGTATATTTCTCATGTATTTAAAAGAGTAACTGGTTTTTCTCCGATTCAATATGTGATTCGTCGCCGCATTGGCATGGCGCAGACCTACCTCATCAGCAGCGATTACACGGCTACGCAGATCGCAACGCTGGTAGGCTATGACAATACCAATTACTTTAACACGATTTTCACGAAGGTAGTTGGTCTGCCACCGATTCGGTATAAGAAGCAGTATTTGGAAGCATTGCGTGGTAATATCACGCAATGAACGATTGCAAAAACCGATATTGGAAACAGGAAGAACCAAGGATGAAGCTTCTGCGTTCAATTTGTCTTTCGTCCTAAATATAGAAATAGACAAGGTATCTTCCTCTGTATGTAGATGTGTTTCGGTATGTAGAGGGAGATATCTTGTCTGTATTTTTACTCTTCTTTGTTTGTAAAAAACGATTATATGACAGGGAGAGAAGATGGAATAATCATACAAGAGGGTAGGATAAATCTGGATTTTGAGTGCAACGGCGAGTGCAAACACATTGATAAGAACCTAAATTGTATGTACCAACGGTGATGAAAAATTAAATTATTTGCACATAATAGACGGATTTGCATCAGCAGAAGTTCAAAAAATTGCATTTTTGATTTTCAAATCCCTGACTCTCTGTTAGATTACCGTACTTTAGCGAAAGATAAAGTGCAGTTTTTGCTATACGATCCTGACGACAATCACATGTTTTCGGAAATCACGGTGGTTTGAATCAACTTCTCCATGCGTTCTGCACTATCACGGCGCATAGCCTGTGTCAGGTGACCATAGGTATTCAGGGTGAATGCCGCAGAATGGTGCCCAAGGTTCTCCTTTACGGTCAGAGCATCGTCACCGTTTTGCAGGGAGAGGGTGGCAAACGTATGTCGGAGCGTATGGAAATAACAATCATTCATGCCAATGCCGGCGAGTATCTTTTTGAGATGCTTATATACGGTCCTGCGGTTCAGAGGTCGCCCGAGGTCATTCGTGAAAACCAGATTGAATTCGTTTTCCCATAATGCACCTGCCGCCATACGCTGTCTGTTTTGCAGCAGTCGCTGCTCCTGTAGAATATGTAACACGGTAGGTGCGACTGTAATGGTGCGTGACTTGCCGTTTTTCAAGGTGTTCATGTAGCAATTGTAGTCGCCCCGCGTCAAGTATTGCTGTAGTTGTTGATGCAGATACAAAGAGCCGTGTTCCCAGTCGATATCCGGACAAGATAGACCAAGAATTTCGCCCTGCCGCATACCTGTGAACAGATCGACCAGATAGAGTCGATAAAATGGGTCAGGACGGCAGGCTGCAAGAAAACGATCTAATTGCTCATCTGTGATTGTCTTGATCTCCGGCTTCGGTACTTTGGGCAGAATACATGAACTTGCTGGGTTGCAACGCAACAGACCGATACGAACCGCCAGATCCAGCCCGCGATGCAGAACACCATAAACATTCTTTGCAGTTTTAGGCGAGAGTGCTTTGCCACCATTGCATACAGGGCGGCAAAGCGAATTCACAAAGGCCTGTATTTGTACCGTGTTCAATGCCTGCAATTTGATCTTGCCCAGTGCCGGTGTGATATGATTTCGTATTACAGCTTCGTAGGAGTGCAGTGCATAGGGCTTCAAATTCATGGTATACTCCGCAAGATAGGTTTGCATCCATTCAGCGACCGTATATTGCGCCGGTTCAATATAAGAGCCGGTGTCAATATCCCGCGTCACCTCACGCAATTTTGCAGCAACTGCCTTTTGTGTTTTGCCGTAAATGCAGTGCCGGATTGGTTTGCCGGTCGCGGGATTTATGCCGGAAGTATAGCGTGCTTCCCAGCGTCCGTCTTTTCGCTTAGTGATGGTTCCGCTACCGGACTCACGTTTTTTACGTTGTGCCATGATGGCCTCCTTTCCATGGCACATGGATTCCGCTGTTATCCTTAGTATAGCACATTTATTGTGAACATGTATGAGCTAATGCAGGAAAATAAGGTAATCCGTGAAGATGTAAGTGGATAAAATATTTAAAGGGAGCATGGCGAGATTACAATTTATCGACACACCCCAATCCGTGCTTTTACCGGCAGCGTGCCCCGCTGCCGCAGCACGCGCAGCACTGGCTGCTGAAAATCCCACGCGATGATACGCACCGGCGCTTCCGGATCAGGCTCCCGCGCGAGATATTCCAGCAGCTCCATCCATTGCCCCCGAAGCAGGGGTAGTGTGATGCCTGCTTTTGCCTTCTCCTGCTCTTCCATCTGCGCAATGGTGACGCGCCAGTCCTTCCGGTCAAAGTGCTGCACAAAGGCTTGTGCCGACCCATCCAACGGCAGTAGGATTGCATTGTCCTCCCATGTAATATGGAAGTTCAGCCTCATGTGCCGCAGCGCACGGGGGTCTTTTTTCAGCGCCCAGAGCGAATAGTCCAGAATGTCCGCGATCGCTTCGGGCGTTTCGACGAGGATTACCTTCTCAAACGACATCATTGCCCCGGTCAGCCGTACGGCCGCATTTTTCTCACCGTTAGGATTGAGTCGCTGGTTGCCGTTTCCGAAGTGGTACACCAGATGGATGAACCGCTCATCGTCATAGATGCAGCCGACGAACCGGGAATATTTCAGGCTATCCGTGCTACGGACAGCTTTCTGCTCCTGTTTGCGCTTGATCTGTAAGGACGTCTGGTATTTGCGCCTGCAAAGCAGGACGAAGAACAGCCACGCCTCGTTGATGCGGCTGAGCCGCACCGCCTTTTCGATGTTGTGTGTGCCTGTCGGCTTGTCTTCAATGAACGCTTTCGATTTTCTCCGGTCTTTTTGCAGCACCCGGCAATAGGCTTCAAACCCGGCGTCTGTAACAAAATAGCTCTTGTGCCCCGGAGCCTTGACAACTTCCAGATATCCCGCGCGGCACAGCTTCTGAAACGCATCCTGTGTGCGCGCATAATTGCTGCCCAGCAATTTGAGTGCATGGTACGGCAGCTGCCCGCAGACAACACTGACTTGCAGCAGGAGCCATGCGGCGCTGTTTCTACATATCCGCATTGTACCCTGCTCCCAGATCGAAAAGCGGGATTTTGCCGGGCCGGATACAGATCACGGTCTGATCCCTGTCACCCCAGCAGCTCGTCTGGACGTTGGAGCAGTAGATGCCGCTGTCGCTGGTCAATAGGTACCGCTCAATGACGTTCAGAACCGCGCGCGTTTCCAGATTATCATGATCCCGCACATCGGCGGGCTGATGCGAGGCGGCATAGCAATGGTAAAACACGACCGTACACGACTGGAATCGCGGCAGGGCGGATGCCCGGCGCGCCAGCAGCCGGTTCAGCGGTTCGCACACGAACTCAGTACTGCTGCTCCGTTCGGACAGGCGCAGCGGCAGCCGGATCATCACCGAGCCGTCTTTGTGTACGGCCAGTTCGTAGCCGTCCGGCAAATCGTCACCAGCCTGCTCTGGTTGATCGGCGGTCATAGCTGTTCCCGCATCCGCCCGCGAAAAATATTTCCTGCTGCACAGGGAATATTTTTCGCGGGTCTCTGCATATGCCTCGCGGGCGGCGATTGCGGTATCCTGCGCGGCGTTTGCCAGACGGCGCAGGTAGTCATCATCGTCACGGCCTGCTGCAAGCCGTTCGGACAACTCATTCAGATTTTGCAGGGCGGCGAGGAATGCCGCCCCGGTTCGATCATGCATCGAAGTCTCCTCCTTTCTGCTCTTTGGGTTCGAAAACGCGAAAATCATTACCGCCCATACTCGCGCGGCAAACAACCGGGTAAAGAGGAACGGCGTTGATGTATACAACCGCGATTTTCGGGATGCAAATTCGCATTTGACGGGCGTTTCCTTATGAAAGCAGCGTTTTTTGCAATTACCGCCCAAAGCTGTGTTTTTTTCAAAAGTGCACCTTTTCGGCGCTTTCGATTTCGGAAAGAAAAGGTGCACTTTCGGGCGAAATTACCGCCCAATGTTTTGCGATTTACCGCATGGTTTTACGGGCAAAAAAGTTCTGTTTCTGTCGTGTTTCCAACTTAGCCTACTCTCCTGTCTGCCGGTCGATCCATGCAAGAACTTTGTCCTTAGGCGCCAATTTTCGTTTTCCGATATGTAATGTCGGAAAGTCGGCGCGGTTCAAAAGCTGGTACGCACCCGACCGTGAAATGCCGAGCAGCATCGCGATCTGCTCTGCATTCAGCACATCGGGGTAGTCCTCATATGCGATCCGTTTCATATTCATCCCTCCTCCCAGTTGACAAATTAGATCGTTCCGTCTATTATAGAACTATAATTCTATGAAAACATAATAACATCTTGAAATGATTTGTCAATAGGTGTATAATTATTTTATAAATAAATATTTCTATATTGAGGTGGAGGATTTCCTATGCACCTGATCATTCCGTCCGAGTGCCGTCTTCGCGTATTTGTTACGGCAAAGCAGGAGGTTTTTGAATTTTACGACAATGCAGAACACATGCTGCACCGGCACACCTTTTCTTACGGGGAAAGCATCATCCAATTGCTGGAGAACTGGAAGGAAACTGATGAACCCCTTTTACAGGAAGCCTATGAATATCTGAAAAAGCGAGCGCAGGTCGGAGAGGAAAACATGGGGGAATGGAATGAAATACTGTTCCGTTTTCAGCATGTGGATGATCCGTTCCTCTATCTGCTGGTCATGCAGCTTGCACCGCTGCTGCTCAAATGCTTCTACGATATCGATCCTGCAATTGTCACCGATTTCCGTGAGGAACTGGACAAGGTCAGGGCAGATGCACACACGCTTCTGTTCGATTGCCTGAATCCGGAAACAGCGGATATCTGCCGCCGGTATTGGGAGATCTGGGGGCGTACACCGATGCGGTTGCCTTCCATCCGCACGGAATTGCTCCCTGCCCGCACGCGCGCGGCCTATAACGGCTGGATCTCGCCGGCCGAGAACACGGATCCAGAGTATCTTTACAGCACACAGCAGGAGATGGTACTGGCAGAGGTCTGCTATCCCCGTTCTGTGCAGGAACTATACGTTTTTCTCAAATCCACTTATCTGCGCCGTGCGGTGCGCTTCAAGGAATGCCGACTGTGCGGCAAGCTGTTTGCAGCAACAGACGGCGACCGGACAGAATACTGCTCCCGTGAATATGAAAAAGGAAAAACCTGCCGGGAGGTCGGTGCTTCGCGTGTCTATCAGAAAAAGCTGCTCGGCAACCCGATCACCCGTGCCTATAACCGTGCTTACAAGACCCACAATGCCCGCATCCGCTATGGCACGATGACGCGTGAGGAATTTAATTCTTGGACGGAAGAGGCAAAAAAGCACCGTGATGCCTGTCAGGCTGGCGAAATCTCGCTGGAACGCTTTGAGGAATGGTTAAAAGATTAAATGTCTCTAAAAATAGCGTGTCCATAATAACAAGGGGAGAAAGACGCTACTCTCCCGATGGTCTGTGTGATTGAAACTGCTTCGCTGCAAAACATATCACCGTTTGTTTTGGAGGTGCAGACAGCCTGTGTGCTGTCTGCACCTCTTTTTTGATCTCTCATGCAGGGAACGGCTGCAGAGCGGTCCTATTGTCCGACGATATCATACATATTGGAGAGACAAAGGGGGCGAAATTAGATTCTTTGTATTATTTCTAATGCGCTATAGCACTTTACGCTTCATTCCGTTTATTCTTTAGCATTCTTGGGACACGCAGTTTCCGTTGATAAACAAATATTTCGTACATTATAGCACCAATCTCAGTCGAAACCAGCCGTCAGCCAGATCAAACTGATAGACAGCTTTATTTTTTTTGCAAAAAGCTGATATGGACTGTACCCCAAGACCATGCCCCTCTCTATGCGCAACAGGAAGGCCTTTGGCATCAAAGGTCACATTTTCGTTACATGGGTTGGAAATTTCCAACATGACGCCAGGGGTCCCCATCATCCTGCAACGGATTTTCCGCTGCTCCCGAGGCAGCCGCTGAGTGGCATGGATGGCATTTTCCAGAGCGTTGGCCACGACGATGGCTAATTCCCCCTCATCTACCGGGAGAGTGTCGGGAAGGGCGATGTTCGCCTCCACCGAAATGCCTTGATTTTGGGCTTGGTCAATATAAGAGGAAAACACCGCGTCCAGCACTGGCGGGCGGCACCAGCGGATCTCCTTCTGCTCATCCAGCCGCTTTTGGGCGGCATCCAGAAAGTCCAGCGCGGCGTCTTTGTCTCCTCCTGACGCCAGTTCCGCGACAGCTTGGAGCCGGTGACGCAGGTCGTGGCGTTCCATGCGGATCGCATTCTCCGCAGCTTTTACCGCTTCCATGCGGCTCTGGAGCGCTGACAACTGCAATGCGGACATTTGAGCGCTGTGCCTTGCCTCCGCCTCCTTGTGGATGCTGGAAAAGAGAAACATCAAAATGGAATAAAACC